>CEUM01136099.1_pt1 | contig 62660 bp, 54 predicted proteins | sample 356421 | NCBI WGS metagenome assembly CEUM01 (sample SAMEA2622716, study PRJEB7988) | marine metagenome | biome: marine biome (ENVO:00000447); feature: surface water layer (ENVO:00002042); material: "saline water (ENVO:00002010), including plankton (ENVO:xxxxxxxx)" | depth 5 m
GGATGAAAAAATACGAAACCAACCTCCGCCGATACGGACTGGCAGACAACATTCACCTGCACGGAGAACTTGCCTTCAAACCGCTCTTCTCCCTGGTACGCCAAAGCGACTACCTGCTTTTCCTGATGAATATGAAGAATCCGTATACCAAGGAATACCTGCACGATAAAATTACCGGCAGCCTCAATCTCAGCCTCGGCTACAATGTCGTGCCGGTTTTGGATAACCAGCTTGCCGACAACTGGGGACTCCAACAATGCTCTATCGCATACGACGGATATGAAGGTTTTCTGCAGGCGATGAAGGCCATTGTTCAGGGGAGCATACCAAAGGGCAGGCTGCTCGACGCACTTCAAGCCAAGAACGACGATTTGATGACCAAAAGCATCAACGATCTCAAAACGACACTCAACCTGGGGTAGCAATATGAATCTTCTGTACTTCAAGGGACATCCCCCGAATTTTGGTGACGAACTCAACTGGTACATCTTTGAAAGCCTGTTCATGAATGACGAGTTCAAGGCCGTGGAACCACAGACCTACTTCATGGGGGTCGGGTCCATTCTGCACCCTGCATATTTTGAACGGTTCAGCAGTGAAAAAGGTGATCCGGTGACTGAAGGCACGGACGGGCCACTCATGAACAAAGCGGTTGTTTTCGGATCAGGTGTCCGTGAGCACAGCCTGGATTACGATCCCGAGACTATGGATTTTCGCTTTGTTCGCGGTCCCATTTCTTCGCAGCAGACCGGAGCCAAGAACATCGCTGATGCCGCCTATCTGCTCCCGCTGATGAAAGAACATGCGAAGATTTGTGCACTCCCCAAAAAGCACAAAATCTCATTCATGCCGTACTTTCACCATGCGTTCTCCCTGGACTACGACAAAGTGGCCGAGGAAACAGGCGTCAATATCATTCAGCCCTACGCCGAGGTCGACACCATCCTGCAGCAGGTGCAGCAGTCCGAACTGGTCATTGCCGGTGCAATGCACGGTTGCATCGCAGCCGACATCTACCGCGTACCGTGGATTCGATTGCGCCTGAAGACTCATGAAGCCAACCCGGTCGTCCAATCTGTCAAGTGGCGGGATTATGCGGAATCCATGGAAATGGACACCCTTTCCACCATTCGCATGGAGAACGAGAACACTCCGGACATACCGGCCAATGCCGCCCTGCAACAGGAATTGATTGATGCGTTGAACGGATTATCCAGCGTCACTCCCTGCCTCTCTTCGGATCGGGTGTTTGATGAGCGGGTGGAGCAACTGGCAGATGAAGTACGTTCTTTCTCAAAAGATTACGGCATCCCCATCAATCCGGTAAGGACAATTCTGGAGTAGTCCGAAATGAGAAGACGTGTTCCCATAGCTTTTTGCCTGAGCAGAAACTTCCTGCTGCTTCTCAAGGTTGCACTGGATTCGCTCCTGCGCACAGCCAGCGCCAAGACGTATTATGAAATATACGTCATCGCCGACGACCTGACCCGGGAGGACATGGAATCCCTTGATGCCGTTGCCGCACCGTATTCGGATGCATGCGACATCATCTACCGCCCGATCGACAACAGCTTGTTTACTGACAATGGATTTGATCCGAAGAACGGCTCATTTTCCTATTACTACAGGCTCGCTATCCCGTCCCTTGTGCCGGAACATTCCAAAATTCTGTACAGCGATGCGGACGTACTCTTTTTCGGTGATCTCGGAAAATATTACGAAATGGAACTGGGAGACAAATTCCTCGGGGTGGTCCAGTTTGACCATCCTTCATATTTTACTGCCGACTATGAATTTGACACCAAGTATTTTGCCTCGGGCAATCTCATGATGAACCTTGATGCATGCCGGGAGTTCGGCCTGCTCAGCCAAATCGCCAAGGTCGCTCAAAAGTATCAGGGCCAGTTGCGCCATCATGATCAGGATTGTCTCAATGTCATGTTCTACGATCAGGTCGAATACCTTCCCCTCAATTTTTGCGTGAATCACAAGCTGCATCAGGACATTGATCGCGGCAGATATTTTGATGTCCACCTGCGCAACTACGATAAAGACGCCATATGGCATGCCATCAACCATCCTGACATCGTCCATTACACGGGCCCCAAGCCCGACAAGGCAAGCCCCAGTTGCACGGTGTGGCAAAAGGCATGCGCCGAGGCCGGGCTGATCGACGAGTATATCGAATCCGTAATCAAAGAGCGTGGCAAATAACCATGTCCAAAGAACATACCACGACAAAAGACTCGCAGCAGTCTTCGATTGACCTTGCCTCCGCTCTCATAAAAAGGGGTGAGCTAGTACAGGCTCGTGACCTTTTGTCCAGGCGCATAATCAATGCACCGGACGACTACAGGGCGCGACTTCTCCTGCGTGAAAGTTTCCTCCAACCGGGAACCGATTCCGACGATGGAACCGGCGAGAAATCCTGTCCGTGCTGCAACAACTCCTTTTTGTTTTTCCTTCCCGGTGGACCGTCTTTTCGACCGGATGCCTGCTGCCCTGCCTGTGAATCATTGGAACGACACCGTTTTTTGAGTCTTATCCTTGAGCGCTTGCTGCAAGACACCACGGCAGATGCTTCCATGATTCACGTTGCCCCCGAGCAAAGCCTGAGCCCAATTCTTCGGAAAAAGCTCAACAACCGCTACTTCACCATCGATCGATTTGCCGACGCGGATATCCAGTGCGACCTGTGTTCGATGCCGCTTGGCACTGACTCCATTGAGCTTTTCATGGCCAATCATGTTCTGGAACATGTCAAGGACGACCGTCTTGCAATGCGTGAGATTCGCCGGATACTGAAACCGATGGGAAGAGCCCTGTTGCAGGTTCCCATGGACCACACGCTGTCCACAACACAGGAAGCGCCGGAAGGAGCAACTCCCGAAGACCTTTTCAGACTTTTTGGGCAGGACGATCATGTTCGTCAATATGGCACCGACTTCAAGGATCGTCTGGAAGAATCGGGATTCACGGTTCGTGAACACACCTGCCTCAACACAGTCACGCCAAAGGATATTGAAACTTACGGCCTTCACAAGGATGAAATAGTATGGGAGGCGATCAAGGCATGAGCACTTCCGTCAATGACACCATCCAGGCAAGCATCATCATCCCACTGTTCAATCGTGCGGACTTAACCAGAAATTGCTGGAATTCGATCATCGAGCGCACTGGAGACATTCGATACGAAGTCATTTTCGTGGACAATGCTTCCACAGACGAAACGCCTTCATTTCTGGCAGCCATCAAAGGGAACGCAAATCCACCTGTTACAGTGCTGACCAATGAGAAAAATGAAGGGTTCGCCCGTGCCTGCAATCAGGGGGTCGAAGCTGCCCGAAGTGAAGTGGTTGTACTGCTCAACAACGATACCGTAGTCCATGAAAACTGGCTGGCCCCGCTCCTTGATGAGCTTGCAACCCACCCGGAAACAGGCGTGGTCGGTTCCCGCCTGCTGTACCCGGACGGCACTATCCAACACGCCGGGGTCTGCATAGATCGCAAGCATATCCCCTTTCACCCGTATGTTGGGGCTGCGTTTGATGATCCACGCGTGTGTGAGCGGCGTTCTTTCCGCATTGTCACCGGCGCCTGCATGGCTCTTCGTAAGGCAGAATTTACTGATCTCGGAGGGTTTGATGCAGGCTATATCAACGGACATGAAGACGTTGACCTCTGTCTGCGTTACGACGAACTAGGGAAGCACTCGATCTACCGCCCCGACAGCGTGGTCACTCATTTCGAGAGTCAGTCCGATGGCCGCATGGATCATTGCCAACCCAACACGCACCGAACCCTGCGCCGCTGGCACAACCGACTCATGCAGGACGATTTCAATTACGATTTCATTGAATCCGAAAGGCAACGCGCACAGTCACCGCTCTGCATTGCCATCAAGACTCCCACCATCAACAAGCGGGCAGAACTATCCCCCACCGGCGTAAAGGCAGAGGCAATCGCACGCGGCCTCAGCCGCATGGGGCACAACGTCGAGATTCATGCCAACCCGGACTGGGGACTTGATGACCGCAAGCAGGATATCACCATCGTGCTGCCGGGCATAACCCCCTATCTCCCCAAGCCCTACTCCCGCACGCTCCTGTGGTTGTCCAACCACAAGCAACTCCGTGCCGTTGGCGAAAAAGCCCTGTCCAGCTATCAGCTCGTCATCTGCCCACCTGATCTTGTTGACTCACTTCCCGACCGGACACAGGCATTGACGCTGTCCTCTCTTAACAACGACCTGTCGCAAGAGGACCTCGACACCCTTGAGGCGACTTTGCTCAAGCAGGCAACACAAGAACCACCGGCACAAACCATTTCCGAACCAAGCGGCAAAGTGTCCGTGCTCATGCCGACCTACAACCGAAGAAAGACGTTGGGAGCAGCCATCCGCTCGGTCATTGCCCAGAACTATTCGAACTGGGAGTTGATCGTCGTCAATGACGGCGGTGAAGATGTTTCCGACATCATCGAGACTTTCAATGACAAGCGGATCACCTATCACGACAATGAGCGTGGCTCCAAAGGCAAGGCTGTGAATACTGCCTTTTCGCTCTCTACCGGAGAGTATATCGCCTATCTTGATGATGACGATGTCTGGTATCCGCATCACCTGGAACGGGCCATGTTCATGCTGTGCAACATGCCCGGCGTCGACATGACGTATTCGGACACCGTGAACACCACGAAAGAAGCATGCGGCGATACCCACAAAATCACATCCAGCCTGCCGGTTCAGAGTCCACAGGTCACCTTTGCCGACCTGCTGGAAACCAACTGCATCCCGGGCATCACGGTCGTCCATAGTCGCGTGCTCTTTGAAGCCGTGGGCGGAATGGACGAAAAACTCAAGGTGCTCATCGACTTTGACATGTGGCGAAGATTGGCCATGGTAACATCGCCGTATCATGTGTCCGAGGCAACAGCCGAACACTTCATCAGGCCAGCTAAAACCACGACTGGCGAAGGCCAGATCACGAATCTGCACCTGGCGTCCAGGCGTAAGTACCTTGCCAACGCCTGCAGGGTGCTTCGCAAAAAAATGCCGACCACCCTCTCCCCGAGACTGCAATCCCTGCAACATGACATACGCCAAAAAGTGCAGGCCCTATTTCTTCAGGCACAAGGAGAGCACTTCAGCGAAAAAGGGGAGCACCAGCGTGCAGCAGCGAGCTACAAGCTGGCAGGAACCCTGACGCTCAATCTGAGCAGGAAACTGATTAATCGTTCCTTGTCCCAGACCAACACACTTGAGGAGCAGTAGATGGATATCAACGAATATAAAAGCATGACCGTTGCCATGAAGAAAGCCTTCTGGAAAAAGAATCCGGTACAGGGGACCATCCCCATCGAACTACCGCATACTCCCAGTATTTCGATGTACTGCGACAATGATGATACGGTCGTCAAAGAACTCTATTGGACCAAGTTCATTGGCTGGGAAATGACTTCATTGAAAATCTGGTGCTCACTGCTGGAGTCCATCCCAAATGGCTCAAGCGTGTACGATGTCGGCACGTATACCGGCATATATTCACTCATTGCAGGCGCCAAAAGACCTGATACCCGTATCGTCGCCTTTGACATACAGGACATCTGCCTGGACAGAGTGGCAACCAATGTCGAAATAAATGACTTCAGTAATATTGAGTGGATAAAAGCCGCGTGTACGAATTTTGATGGAGAAGTTGAATTTCACTATTACCAGGAAGAAGGCATCCTTTCTTCAGTCGCCAGCACTGTGCAAAAAGCCATGAACAACCTCTCTGCACAAAGCAAAGCGGTCACTCTGGACAGTTTCACCGATGAAGGCACTTGCGTCGGATTAATGAAAGTCGATGTGGAAGACGCAGAAACCAGTACCATGGAAGGGGCAAAACGGTTGCTCGCCGCCAGTCAGCCGGACATACTGATGGAGGTCAACAACCCGGATAATATACCAGCGCTTTGCTCGTTGTTTCCCAACGAATACAGCTTTTATATCATTGATGATGCCAATTCGAGAATAGCGCCGATCTCCTTGACCCTCGACATGTATCCCGGTGCGAGGAATTATCTGGCAACTGCACGCAGCAAAGAGGACCTGTTGAATAGGCTCGAAGCCGTGGATGTGACAATTGATCACAGCCAGTCCTAAAAATCGTCAACACTAAATGCATCAATCAATTGAGAGCCGTATGTTTTATCCGTCAAAATCCGAACTGAAAGCAGCCCTGCCGGACTGTCTTGCTTCACGTTCCTGCAGCCCGTTCATGAAGCTTTTCTCGCACAAGGCCACGCCGCTGGACCTGATCTGTGCATATACATTCTTTTGCAGAGGCAAGAGTGAGGCCGCAACGGACATTTGCGACGCCAAAGGCATCGACAAACATATTTTGCTGGATATCGGTTCCCTTCATCAAATGCTGCGGCAGGAGTACCACTGGGGAGATTGGCGTCCGTCCTCTCCTGAGCAATCCACCTCACACAAGATTGCTGCATTGATCCCGGCTCGAGGAGGTTCCAAAGGTATCCCGCTGAAGAATCTTGCCAAGCTGAACGGCCAAAGCCTTCTTGAAATAGCCATAGCCAAAGCCCGCGAAAGCCGATTCATCAATCGAATCATCGTGGACACGGATAATGACGCGATCAAAAAAGAAGCTCTCAAGGCTGGCGCCGAAGTTCTGTACAAGCGGCCCAAAATACTGGCCGGGGATTTCAGCGATCTTGCTGATGCCAAGCTGCTGACGACCTTCTGGCTTGAGCTCATGGAAGGCTACTGGTTCGATTACCTTGCTGTCCTGACAACACCGCACCCGCTGTGGCCCGTAGGTGAACTGGATAAGGCCTTTGAAAAATTCATTGCCTCCGACCACACTTCATTGATCACCGTTGTTCCCACGGACTTCTCATGGGATGCCTACTACTCTCTTGACGGTAATGAGGCAGACTGTATTGCAACACGCAAATCCGGCAGACTGCTCTCGCGAAACGGCGCATTTTCAATCAGTTCCCGTGGCCCGAACAAACATTATGGCTCGCCGCAATACAAAAAGTTATACTCGGCCGAATTTACAACCATGACCTATCCTCTGGAGCAGGAGCATGGATTTGACATCGACACCCAAGAAGATCTGGACAAGTGCGAACGGCTTGTTCGCAACAGAGCCAAAGTGGCAGCCATCACTCCCGCGCAATGCCGTGCGCACCTTCAAAAGAATGATCTGACGCTACCGAACAATGAGAACGATCTGACCGTCATCATTCATTACCCGCAAGGGAATGACATGCTGGCATTCGATGAATCTCCTGCTTTCATGCGACTTTTAAAGACGTTGTCCGGCAACGGTATCTCAGGAAACTATGTCGTGGCCGGAAAGTCAGAACTCGCAAACGTTGTCGCAGCGCATTTCGGGCTTCCACATATTGCGACAGAGAACGTATTGAAAAGAAACGGTGCGTTATACGGCTCGTTCATCAAGGCGCTCAAGTCAACTTTCGACTGTGCAGGGCCGACCGTGTATCTCAATGGATATGCTGGCAGATTAAAGAGCAAGACCATCAATGATCTCATCGATGTGGTACGTCGTTCGGATCGTTCGTTTTGCACTTCCCTGCGCACTCCCGACCGACCGCCGCAGTGGTGTGTCGAGATCAAAGACGATGTAATGTCGCCGCTCACGAGTTGCTACATAGGCTTTCGTCAGAAGATTCAGACAAACTATGTGCAATCATACTTACTGGCTGGTTACGGCATCAAGGCAGACCACCGTACGCATTTCACCGATTATGTAACCATTGATGACTGTGAAAGCGGTTTGCTTGCCAATGCAGTCAATGTGATTGAAATGGACAAGGCGTAAATCGCGCCGCGTATCTGCATATTAGACCTGATAAGTCACTGGAAGCATTACTATGGCGATTAAACTTTGCGGAACAGAACACCTTCATGTCGGGCGCGACACGCTTTACAACGAGCCCATCTCCATCGTTTCAAGTGCGGAAGCCGAAGTTCATATCGGATCGTTTGGAGCAATCGGTAAGAATCTCAAGGTTCTGACACTCAATCATGATTACAACTACCCCGCTGTACAGGGCTCGCTTTATCGGCACTACTTTGAATCCCCGCATCCAGGAGCCATAGGAGAAGGGACCCGGGAGCGAACCAAGGGGGACGTGCATATCGGGAGCGATGTCTGGATAGGTGACGATGTAAAGATCATGAGCGGCGTGACCATTGGTCATGGCTGCTGTATCGGAGCAGGCTCAATTGTGACCCGCGACCTGGCGCCATACAGCATAGCCGCAGGCATCCCCTGCAAAGCGATCAAACAGCGCTACAAAGACGACATGGTGCATTTCTTACTTGAGCTGTGCTGGTGGGACTGGAGCGACGAAAAGATCAAGAGCAACAAGGACTTTTTCATGAGCAACCTGTCATCAATGTCCGTGTCGGAAATTCAAACCTTGATAAAGTGAATCAACACAAGCGACGATGGTCCTGATAATATTAACCACCGTCCTCAGTTCTGGGCTAAAACAAAGCATATTGGTTTGAGTAACCAGCTAGGTAGTCCGCAGCAAAAAGCCGACATCGAACGGAACACCCCCTCCGCCCTTGGGGAGATACCGGAATGCGAACAAGGTTCGATCTACAATGCTGCTTGCAGGTATCTTTCTTTGATTGCATCATTTGTTAAAATGGCTGCCCAGTGTAAATATATCAATCGAGTATAGTTCGATTTGATTTGTTTTTGATTAGCGAGCCTATCATGTATGCGCTTCTTTTCGAATGATTCAATATGGTTTACCAGGAGCATGGCCCTGTTCGTTGGACGATGCTTTGAATTTATGATTCGGTTTCCATTCTCTCCGACTTTTCTACACACTTCTTTATTCTCAAGCAGAAAAGACGCTACCCGCAATGCATCTTCACTATTATTCAATTCATATGTAAAAAAATGAAACCCATCAGTAAAAAGGGTTTCTTGCCCATTTTCAATTTTGGGCGTCAAAAGACATGCTCCACAAGCTAATGCCTCAAATACTCGAAAATTCAAATCCCCCCTTTCTGCAATATTCAATACAATGTGCGCTGTTGGGAACAGTTGCGCAAAGCTTCCCTTTTTGACTGCAAAACTCTCCAATCCTTTGGAAAATTCATTTAAAAAATCTCGACGAAATGGTGTTGTGTCGTTCACATTACCAACAAAGATTACATCTAGCTCCTTGGCAGGGCTTTCCTTGGGAGGGTGTTCATTTCGAATCGGATAAGGAGGCAGCCAAAGTAAATCTTTTTCCTTCAGTCTCTTTTTTTCGAAATGGCATATATGATCTTTCAGACTTACTGCACACATATCAAACCCTTGCGCATATAAAGGGTACCACGAGTGTATATGGGAATCTATGCAGTAAAAGACAGTTGGACAGGGAAAGCTTTCCACGCCAGCTATTGGAGGTGGGATGCTTGCATCGGCGTAAACCACTACATCAGGTTCACAACCAATTTCGCTACAAATCATTTCCCATGTATAAACCTTAGGTGAATAGAAAATTATTTTTCTCACATCATAGTTGAATTTTTCCAATTCACTTGAAAAATATTCACCACCGAGCCAAGCCACAGTTTTTTTCATCGTTCTTCCTCGCGGAGCCCGTCTCCTCCAGATCAATAAGGGAGACTTACAAATAGCCACAACCGTCACCCCTAGAAAGAAGCTGGTATTAATTCCAGCGAATCCCCTAGACTGTCTCCAACTTGGCTTTCATATTGAAATTCTCGGATGCCCGAACAGCACACGGCCTGTATGCGTTCCGGTGTTCTACCTTCGGATACCGCAGACCAGGCCCTATCCTCAGTGCCCATTCGATTAACATGGAACTTGAAATGGGATTGTATCTTCGGGACCAGACGTATTGATTATGCGCCGATGGTACTACTAGCTTATTAAGCCGTCCTGAAGGTCTTCTGTGCAGAAACCCAGTCTTCTTCAAAGTCGACTTCTATACAATCATGCACTGATATATCCATGGGTTTGAAGCTGCCACCCTTTTCGATAAAAAATTCTATGCCTTTTTCAAAATAATCAGTGTCTTTGCATTCGACCAGAGCGTCTCGGAAGGCAGGGATATCCTTTCTAAGCATAAAGTTAATCCCAACAGCCTCCCCTTTGGCCTTCACTACTTCCTTGGAAATTTCAGAAATGTACCCTTCGCTGTTCAGGTTGTACTTGACCTCTTCCTCTCCGCAATTTTTTGTATCGACACAGACAAGGTTTTCCCCCCTTGAGTCAAGTACCTCCTTGAGGATCGCCTTATCGAAGACTACGTCACCATTCATCCAAAGAACATCGTCGTCAATATCACTAATGGCACAGAGCAGACTCTTGGAAGTATTCGTTATGTAATAGTTGGGGTTATACTTATAATAGACCTCTGGGAAGTGCTCCATGATCAATGTCATCTTGAAACCTACGACAATGATGATTTCGTTGACACCAAGTTCACGCAATATCCTCAGTTGCCTTCCCAGAATTGTTTCCCCATAAGGGAGTACCGAAAGTGATTTCGGAAAAGGTTTGCTCAATCTACTGCCAATGCCTGCGGCAAGTATTACTGTTTTCATTTTTCTGGCTCCTTGATTACAGATAATTTGATACAATATGCTCGCCCAGCCTTGCAGCCGAATCCCCATCAATGTAACTGAAGGCTTTCTCTCTCAGTGCTTTTCTTGCACCTATATGCTCATCCTTACCTTTTATCAGGATATCCTGAAAAACGTTAAACAAACCTTCCTGATCTAAAACCTTGACTCCGGGGGTCATGGAGTCAAAATCGAAAAGCAATTCTCTGTTTTTGGATATGTAATCCTCAAAGTCGTAGGGGTAAAATATTATGGGTTTGTCCAACAACAGGAAATCGAAATAGATGGAAGAATAGTCAGTCAAAAGTGCATCACAAAGTCTCAACAGTGGGTAGGCGTCACTTTTGGGATCTACCAGCTTGATGTTAGGGGGCATCTCTACCTTATTTATACTCAGATATGGGTGGAGCTTGCAGACAAACATGATATTATTCTTTTGACAGAAAGTGGAAAGATTCATGAGATCTATCGCACCATCCTCAAATGGTCCGCCGCCGTTGTCGCGGAAGGTGGGCATGAAAAACACGGTCTTACCGCCCTGTTTGCGAAAACGAACCAGTTCAGCGTAGATTTCGCTGTCGGTGTTTATCATATCGAATTTGTCAGGCCGACGCATCATTACGTCGTTTCTCGGATAGCCGCACTCAACAAATTCCTTGGCCCTAAATGCTTTTGCAAACGCATGCTCAGTAAAAAAAGGAGAAGTCGAGACCACTGCGTCATATCCAGTATAGGCAAATGTCAACTTTTTGGCCTTTTCAGCATTCATGTTTACTGAAGAGTTGATTTCCGGGAAACCGATGGCCTTGAGCGGAATACCATGCCACATCTGGATGATGCGGGCCTCTGACATCAGGGCCCAAAGGATGGGCTGGTCTTTCCATGAAAAGTCATCACAGACCACCAGTCCGGCCCTTGCCATTATGGGGGCTGCATCTTCTTCATTTACCCACATGGCGGCAAGTCCCTGCCTCTTGAGTTCTGCCGCATCTCTGCGATCAAAAGAGATATAAACGCACTTTAATTCCGGCTGTTTTCTGGAACAGTGCAAGAAGAAATATTTAACGTTGTCGATAAAACAACTCCCCGCCCTGCCAAAGAAAACAACAAGATTTTTTTGCTTGGAAATTGAGGCTGCTGTTTCTCTGATTTTTTCAAATTCAGTCTTCTGCATAATTATATCTTTTTTAAAAGTGATGATATGAATTGACGCTCAAAAGGACTCTGCGTCGAATATGCAAAAACTAGGCACAAACTGCTAACAGAAGAAAATCAATTCCCACTCTTTGATCGAATTAGCGAGCACTGATTGCTCAGAACCGTTAGGGTGTGTCCAGGTTGTCATCGAGTATTTCCTGAAGAACCTCTCGCCATCTCTGGGTATGTCGTTCCCGTGAAAAGCATTCCCAATAACGGGCTTCGGCATTTGCTGCCATCTGCTCACGTTCGGCACTATTCCTGGCAAGACGGACAATGTGCTTTGTCAGGTCCTCCGGGTTATCAAGTGAGAACATCAGTCCTGTTTCTTCATGGCTGACCATCTCCGGTATACCGCAAATATCCGAGGCCACGCACGTTCTGCCCAATGCCATTGCTTCCATTATGGATAGCGGCAGTGCTTCTTCACGCGAGGGCAACACCAACATATCGCAGGCATATACGTATTCAAGGGCGTTGGTTTTAGGCCCTAGAAAATGCACACGATCAGAATATTTTTTGTTTTCAGCCTGTTGAAGAATAGCATCACCTCCCCAGTTATGTAAAACCGGGCCTATAAAGATGACTCTTGCCTGTGGGATATCCGCCAAAATCGAATCCATCTGATCGAGTAGTATATCCTGCCCTTTGCGGTGCTGAACACTTGCAAGGCAACAGATCAGAAACTCGTTTTCTGGAAGCTCAAGTCTGCGCCGGTACTCCAAAGGGCTACCGGTTTTTATTTCCGCTACTTCATCTTCCCGGACGCAGTTGTGGATATTGATCCATTTTTTACTTTTGGCTTCGGTAAGTTCAATCCAATTATCTATGATGTTCTTTGAAACACAAACATTCACATCAATAGAATTCAATGCCTTGATCATCTGTTCAAGGTCATCGCTGTTATTGAACTCTTTTGAGAACTGTGCTGGCGATGCATGGTGTATATGCATGGTTTTGCATCCAAAATCGACGCCGAGGTCAGTGAAATACTCATACGGCAGCCGACGGACCCCTTCCATGATGATCAGGTCCGGAGCTTTATCTGGTTTAACGCAGGGGGATAATCTGCCTTTAAACCTCACATCCTCTACCGCCATTCCAGATGACGAATCTTTGGATACTGTCGGAATCCATTCTGGCCACGCCGCGTCAGTCTTTGTTTTAAGACTGTTGTATTGCCGGGTGAATTCGGCAATAGCAGACGGAAGTTTGGGGGTCAGTGGGCTCACCACGGAAACATTGCAGATGTCGTCGTTGTGCAGCAGAGAACCGAGGGTCATGAATTTCGCTTGCGAGACCCCGTTCACCCCGCCAGCTTCATATCCGAATGAGTCAATCACATACCAGACATTCTTAACTGTACTACGCGGGTTTTCCCGTTCTTGCGTAAGCACGGCAGGAAGCTGCACTCCGTGTTTCCCGGCTTGCTTTGCGGTGCGTTCTGCAGCCCGGAGCATTCCCTTTTTAGTCAGCAATTCGATTTTTTTAATCCATGCCAGACGGTAACTCGGGGCCATCAGTGTTGCCCCTTCAAGGAAAGCCAGCACCTTGTCATCCTGATCCTGTTCTTCCGCCTGGAAGCACAGGCTCTGTCCCATCAATTCAAAAAGATGCTGGTCCAAATCCCAGATGGAAAGGAAGAAGGAACCAACTTTGTAGCAGGCGATAAAGTCTTTGTTATTATTCAGCGAATCCATGAAAAGCAGCACCGCTTTCTTTTCAAGCGGATACAGCGAAAGGAGAATTGCTGCTATATCTACTGCCTCAGCGGTCTGTCCGGCCGCGATGAATTGGCTAGCCCGGATGGAAATCTGGTTATGGAGTGCAGTGAATTGGGCTTCATTGCCGGTCCCGGCTTCGGGTTTCAGAAAATGCCTCTTCATGCGGGAGTCTATCTGGACCAACATGCCGAGAATATGTTTTTTCAGGTTGTCAAGCTTGTGGGCGACCTTCTGCTCCGCCTGTTGCATGGCTCCACCCCTGTTCTTAATGCGCAGATCTGCACGCACCAGTTGCGGGGGAATCCAGTTTGGCCTGTGCAGATCCTTCTCAAATTCCTTCAGGCGTGAAGCATCGTAGACGTCGGGATGCAGCCTAACTATTTGCTTTTTTATGGTCACATCCCGTTCTTTTGCACGCATGACCACAGAATCGACCTTGCGTCGATAAAAAAACATCGGTTCTTCGAGTTGTTCTCCAAGCCAGCCATTTTTCGTGCAGCGAATCCAAAACTCCCAGTCCATATAGCCGTGAATCATGCGTTCTTCGTAGCCCCCCACATCCTGCCACATGGCTTTTCGGTATAATGTGGTGTTTGTCTGCTGGTTGGTGGCTAAGAGAGCTAAAGGAGCAAAAGGCTCATTAGGCCAAATCTTATTTATACTGCCAAAGAAGAGTGTTTTCGTGCTGACGTAACCCAAATTGGGTCGACTGCGAAGATGTGCAACCGTACGTTCAAGAAATTTTGGGGAGATAAGGTCATCAGCATCCAAAGGCAAAATAAATTCTCCTTTGGCTAACGTAACCCCACGATTTCGGGGTTGAACAATCCCCCTCTGCTTTTGCTTATAGTAGCGAATAGCATGATCTGGAAAGCGCTCTAAAATTGATTGAGCTACTTCGTGGGTGTCATCAGTACTCCCGTCGTTGATGATAATGATTTCCCAAGCTCGGAAAGATTGACGAAGTACGCTGTCGATGCATTCAGCAAGGTAACTACCGTAGTTGTGACATGGTATAATCACCGATACAACAGGCGAACCGTCATTCGGAGTGGAGTATTCCCCCTCACACATCATTAAATTTTTTAACCAGGCTCCCATGCACTCAGATTCACCCTGGTATGTAAGGAAGTTAATGACCTTTTTGACAAGATGTTCTGAGCAAGTGCCTGCTTTGATCGATGCGCCAACTTCGGCCTCCAGAGTTTGTAGCGTATTCATAGAGCTTTCCTCCTGCGCATGATTTTTCTGCATTTTGAATGATCGTGCTTTGTTGTGAACACTATTGTTTTTTGACGTTCCGTGTGGAATTTAGGATGTGAGGACAAACTGGATTGGAACAACGATCATGTAGGCCGTCATTATTAAATGCACCCCGCTCTATTTCCCTTGGATCTGCCTGGCAACTTGTTCAAAAATTGTTTTTTATTCATACAACAACCCAAGTATCCATCAATAGTGATTTAGGCTTTTAGGACACAATTGTGTCCTAAATCATGCCGAGCATTTAGTCGATACCACTTGCTCATCACGCACCTGACTTGGTGTTTTGTATTCATACTTTCCGAGAAGTCATTTCAAATTGTAGATTTTAAAGTTCTTGCATGGTTTTTAAAGGACTTCAAACGCATCATACTGTCAGCCCTCTACCGGTTTCTGCCAAGAAAGGCTTCAATGAGGCCTTCGCTCGATTCAGATCATATTTTGAGAGAGATCCGCTTTCCGTTATCTTACATAGCACCCATGCATACTCGGTTTCGCTTAAGCCTTGATACAAAGCAGCGGATGCTCCAAAAATACACCCGAAAAACCCTGTCGCAGAAGAGACTCAATCCCTGATCGCCTGCTTAGAGAAGAAATCGTTATTTCCTCTTCTCGCAAGTTTTCTTTCATGGCAGCAACCCGTATGAGCGCGGCTGGAATCTCACATTCACCTTCTTGCGACGGTGTGGAGACCTTGTTATTTGCTCCGTGCTCAAGGACAGCAGCAGACACGTAACCCAGTTGCGGATTTTTAGCTAAACACTGAACACACTGCTCTATGAACTCGGGTGCTAGCACCACTTCCGGAGAGAGCAACAACATATATTCCGCATCGAACAGAGCTTGTTGGGCTGCTGTGTCCAGTACTGCTACGTTGGCATCCGATTTACGATATGTCACGGTTCCTGCTGCAAATGCAGGCATGACATCCTGCATCGCAGGAGATAACGATTCATCCGAATATGCATTGAACAGCAACCGCCAATCGCGTCTGGTCTGGTGAAGCAAAGAGCATATCGAATCAAATGCCGTATCGCCCCCTCCGGCTGTAAGGAATACCGAAACAGAATGTTCGCCCTCTTCCGGTCCGCGCATATAGCCATGGCGGGTCAAACGCTGAAAAAGCCATTGGCCTAAAGCGGGAGATTGCTCTGCCACATCACAGGCTTGCAGATAGGTAATAATGTTGTTCTCAAGCCATTGCTGGTCTGCGCAAGGCTCGGCAATCTGGCGTTCAAGCTCTTCTTTCGTTGGTCGGGCAGAAAGCCTTTCCCTAACGGAGGCAGGCAATTGAGACGCAGCGTGGCACTTTTCATTTACCGTTTCACCGGAAAATCTGAGCATGGTGGCTACAGCCTGATCAAAGGTATATCGCTCCGCCAGTTTGCGCCCCTTTGCTGCGTACGCTTCACGCTCTGTATCGTTCTGAAGTAATTTCTGTACCTTGATTCGTAAATCTTCAATAGACGAGTACGAAACAATACCCAAATCCTGAAGCCCATCCATAGCGTTGCACACCTGCGCGACACCTAATGCCATCAGGTCATACGTGCGATTGTTTACAAAACCGAACTCAGCCATTGTTGGATGGTGGTCGTTGAGAACAATTTTTGCGCAGGAATAAAGAGAGGCCAGAGACTCACGAGGAACAAACTTGCCGAGGATATTTTCGGGCGGAATCACTCCCTCCCAACGTTCTCCGACAACTTTGAAATTGCAATCGATGCCAGCCTTGAGAAAATCTTCAACAATCTTCCGGCATGGTCCCTGCTGCGTAGGATAGTTATTTCCAACGAATAAAACGTCGATATCCTGCGTTTCGTGCGTACTCCGAAAATCAAGGAAATCTTGTGAAGTCGCTTGGGGCAGGAAAATACATGGAATCTTGAACTGGCTCGCGATGAGGCGTGCAAACCTTTTAGAACAGCAAAAGACCATGTCGTAAGCACGCAGTTCTTCCTCTGTCACCAGTTCGGGGTGGCTGATGAGCCACAAAATATTATAATGATCAGGGTCGGGTTGGTATCGGGTTAACCCGCGAAGATGGATGGAAACCGCGCAAGGACTTTTTATGGGCTTATCCCATTCATCAACATAGGCCACACTTGCTTCAATTTCAGCCCGCTGCAACGCATTAACAACTTCCGAAGCGTAAGAGGCATCGCCCCAGTTTTGGTGGTTGCGAGTTGGCGCACAGGAATTAACGACACACTTAGTCATATGCAGCAAGTCATGCGGGCGTAACGGCTCAGATTTTTTATCCCACCAGTGACATGCCGCCTGCAAGTAACTATCGGTAAACGCACCACCTGCGTCCAACACCGCCAGCGAAGACTCGCCAGGGGTAACTCCCGCCCCCGATTGAATCAAATCAGGACAAATGACGTCCTTCCAGCGTTCCTGCAGCAGTGCGTTATTATTTCGCATACCTGCGTAGCGTTCAGGTCCGCTCTTTGATTCATGGTGGACAACGACGCTTTTGGGTTCATACACAATAGTACGACCAGCCAGACCTATCTTAAAGCACAGGTCAACATCTTCAGACCCGTTCCAGTAGCTTTCGTCAAATCCCCCTGTTTCATCGAACAGAGTTGATTCAACCAGCAAACAAGCAGCCGTAACAGCCTGAAACTGTACTGCCCTGTTTGTCAGCGCATTGGGCGGTATGCCCGCAAAGACATGACGAGGCAGCAAAAGAGCACCATTTTCCTGACGGACAACCACAACCCCGCAATGTTGCAACGTGCCATCGGGGTACAGCAGCTTGCTACCTACTGCCCCTATCTCTGGCGAGGATTCAACCCTCTCCAGCATTGCATCAAGCCAGCCGGATTGAACTTCAGTATCGTTATTCAAAAACACCAGATACGGCGCCGATGCTGCTCGCGCGCCCTGATTGCATGCAGCAGCAAACCCACGGTTGATGGTGTTTCTGATATACACATCAATGGCGGGATGCTTATGCAAAGCATCGTAGGTATCCTGCTCTGAATTGTTATCAACAACAACAATTTCACAGGTTGTACGATCTGTTGCTTTCTCCAGCGCGGCCAGACAACTTAACGTCAGAGCTTTCTGATTATAAACAGGGATAACAAGCGATGCTTTGGGTCTTTCCTTACCAGAAGCAGCCCCCTGTTCTTTCTTAATGGTGGCACCTTCTGTCCACACTGTATAAATGGAACGGTAAGCCGGAGCGGTATTTTCATGCTCATAACACATGCGCTGCAAAAACTCGTTAAGCTTATAGCGCTGCTCCCCAAGCATTAAATGGAGCATATACCCGCAAAGCCATCCGCACAGCGAACCATTATCTTTTACACTAAATCGAACACCACAATCGTTCAGACATGCTTTTACGGCTTCTGGCGAAGGCAACCCCATTTCCTCATGCTCAAGCAGCCAATCGTGCTTGGGGAAATACTCCATTACCATCTTTTCAAATGGCAACGCCTCGGGATTGGGAAATGAAAATACAACTAAGGATTTTGATACCCGAATCAGCTCTTTAAGAAAAAAATCACGGTGTTCGGGGAGAACATGCTCAAGCACATCCGATGCAACGACAACATCAAACGAATCATTCCCATATGGCAAAGGAGCACTTTCAGGAACAATAAATTCGTTATATTCCACATAGGTAGCAGAAGGAAGGAACTCGCTCAAATGTGCGTCATGTCCACCCACGTCAAGCACAACAGGTGCCGGAGGGCCATGTGCTTCAATTTCTTCGGCAATCCCAAGGAGTCTTTGATACCGCTCAAGGCCAATTTTCGGAAAAACAGGTCGTTCCTGTCCGGAAGAGGAAGTTGGAAAATTATTACTCTTTGGCATAGGGCCTCCAGCAAAGCCTGGGTTCTCTCATTGGGGATTCGGTGCGCAAAAGATCCTGGGCACACCATCGATTGTTTCTATTTCCTTAACAGCGCCTAATCTCGAGATCAACGCCACCATGCGTGCACACGCATTCCCGTCATTCATAAAATTCAGCTGCATTAAAACGTTACGTACATCCTGAGCGTTTTCATCAAGTATATCAATTGACAACTCAGGAAGCTCCACATCTGTCCCCTTGAGAAACTCGGCACTTTGCATAACGGCAACGGCTTTCATTTGCTGCAACTGCCTTAGCACTCTGTTCGTTCGGGCGTAGTAATATTCATTGATGTACAAGACCGGACGGTTAATGAGCAGCAGCTCCACAATGGACGAACTGGAAAAACTAACGACAAATTTTGATTCCCTTGCGTAGCCAAGAAACGAATCGCTTGCGTCAACCAGAACAACATCATCTGCAGAAAACCTCGATATCACGTCCTGATACAGAGGAAGCAGCTCATACACTGACGTAACCTCGGCAGGATGAGGCTTTACATACAATGTGCTGTCAGGGTGATCTTTTTTCAGCGCTGATAAAACCCTGAACAGTAACTCAGCACACTCTTCCCGCGAATAGTTGCAGATGATCTGTTGTGTATGCAGAGCACCGAGAACCAAGATTTTATTCGACCTTGAAGAGTCAGACGACAGGCTAACCCGATTGAGTTCGTCATACTTCGGGCAGCCCGTAATTACCAACCGGTCTTCTTCCATACCCAGAGAGTGGAAAAAATCGTATTCTGCTCTCCCAAAGGTAAAAAGCAAAGAAGAGTCGCTCACCACATCCTGATTTTGCCGTTCAACCAGAGCAAATGGTCCATGCTGTATAGAAACTGTAGGAAAACCATGCAGCTTCGCAAGCTGTACAAATTCTCTTCCTCGCTTGTGGGCCATAAACTGCTGATCTGATGCGGTAATGAAAACCGAGTGCTCCCCCATGCGGCGGGCAAGATGCTGCAACTCTTCAAACTGTGTCACATAGGGAAACCCCTCTTGTGCAAGAGGCCCGGCAATACCGTGGTCGCATACAAGAGCCATTACATTTTGCTGCGCTTCTTTCAGGGCCCGCATAAGTGGAAGAAGCAAGGTATGCAGCCCCGGATGGTCGATAAGGAATATGTTTGAACGTTGCATGCGCCTTTTCCCCTTATTGTTCACCCAAAGATTGCAGGCAGGAAGAAGCAACGCCTGACGTCGCTTTTCGGGCCTTGATGGTCATGGTAAAACCGCCCATCCCCTCAAATCCTCCCTCCTGTGCCATACGGGATGTCTCATCCGTTTCCCGCAGCGAAAAAAGACACCGGAACAAGTAATCAGGACTCGCCTTTTTATGCAGAATCATTGGTACCGCGGCAGCCTGTGCCCGATCGACTTCAATTTCAAGTTGTGTGGAGGAATCACCAATCCACAGTTTGCCTTGAGTCATTCCCAGACACTGCCTTGCGGAAACGAGAGAAGATACTGGTTGACCATGGTCAACCTCATCCCCGTTCAGAGGAAACAATTCAAGCTCTCGCCCACCGTTATGCGTGGCATACGAGAGTGAATCCGCATCAAAGGCAGAGGGTAACAGGGTAAGAAACCCAAGACGCAGGGAACAATGGTTCAGCATGGTCCAGTCAAAATCATATTTGACGGTGACTTCAGGGCGCAGCCTGGAAATGCACACTGTTTTGCGCAGCGGAACAGGGAACTGTTTCATTGAGCAAGATGCATATATGGCATCTGCCGCGACCTCCACATCAGGTTCAACGATTTCTAAATCTGTTTCCTTGGCGTGGCCTGCACGCTCCAGCACAAGGTGACCGCTAAAAAAATCTGCGCCAAGAGCCAGATCTTCGAAATGCCCATGAGGAACACTGCCGAACAACGGTGAATCACTGACATCTGCAAACCATGCGGCGTCAATGGCAAGCCCTTTACGCATATTGAGATGTAACGTTACAGAGCCAGCCTTCATCACCAGAAAGCGCCCTTCTTCATACGCGGCAGCATGGCTGGCATCACCAGCGGTCTTCCCCTGCACCTCACGAGGAGCCAGTGAGTTCAACCGTGCCTGCATCGCACTTTTTACCGCCTCCCAGCGAGAGGGCGTAATGTGCGTTCTGTAATCGCTGGCCCAGAACCGGCAGAGCTCGATCCATGCCTCCGGAGAAGCAGACTCGTCATGCTGTAAATTTTGAAAAAGCCTTACACATGCCGTATTCATCCCCAGATCATCACGGCCAGTAACAGCCCATCGTGTCGGATTGTACTTATACTGTTTTTTTACCGGCAAAGGCTGAGCCGCTGTTTCCAATTGCAACGTAATCCGCTGTGCTTTGCTATCATATAACTCATTGGGCAGAACAAACGAACAATCCCCGGGGGCTCGCAATGCATCAAAGGCATCAAATATAACCTGCCATTCATCACGGCACTGCATGGGTGCCTCGCACGCATACCGCCCGGAGCGATGGTTAAAGACCTCTGTATCGCCCCCGTATAACAGCAATGCTTCTCCATCTTGCCGGATGCGGGTCTTGACGTATGCAAGGTACTCTTCTTCGGTTAAATCGGCATGGGCAAGACGCTGTAATTTTTGCGTAACGATGGAAGAGTTCCATATTAACGGCAGGGAATCGCCATCTGGCACAGCTACCTCACACGGAAGAGCCCACGCCTGATCGGGCCACTGCGGATTGTATGACGCGGGATTTTCCCACTCCATGACCACAGCCCTATAGCCTGCATCCCGATACATCGGGAGCACACCTGCCGAGAAAACCTGTTCGTTAAGCATCGCCACGTCAGGCCGTTTCCCGAGCAAACGTTCGTATACCTCATTACCCAGACGTAAATTGGCCTCTGTAACCTTGGCAGGAACAAGGGGGCCAATCATCTGCGTCAAACCGGAACCGACAAATTCAACCAGACCTGCCGCAATTAATTTCCGGAGCTCTTCCACCCACTCAGGCGAAAGCTCTGCGATACGCTCCAGAGTATAGCCCGTTGCCTCCAGTCCCAGTGGGATAGAACGCTCTTTGGCCTGCTGGAGCAGCGGCCAATAACACATTTCTATAACCTGACTATGCTGACTTTCTTCAAAAGAAGAATATGCCAGATTCAGATGAAAAACGGTTGATACACGTGTCATTGTCATATCGGAGTAACGTCAATCCGGATGGTTTCATAGATATGGCGTACGCGCTCGTGCAACTGTTCCCGGCTATCCGCCGAGACAAGGAAAACACCAAAACGTTCACCGTGGCACGTAATAGTTGGGAGAACATCCCCCGGATTCCGCCAAATCTCGAACTTGTGCAGCCAAGAAATCCCTTCAAGCAGTTCCGTACCATGAACAGCCTGCAAAACACCGGCGGGGGGAAAGAAATACCTGTTCGCCACCCAGCGCTCCCAACGAGGTTGCAGAGCGTCAATATCCGGCTCCACACCCATGGCAATGTGCAGCGCCGCAGTGACAATATTCACACCACTGCCCAAGGGAATAAGGCTCTCAGAAAAGTCTCCGCCGGAAAGGCGAGCTGCCATTTCTATAAGCTTCGGCCCTTCCGAAGTAAGGACCACGTCGCCCTTGGCCACCCCATTCTCGATGCCCAACGCACAAGCAGCACGCTCCACCAGATCATTCACCGCCGCTTTTTGCTCGGCTGTAATGGCACTAGGCACGTCGCCGCCATTTTCAATGATGTTCGGGCTGAACTGGTCCAGCATCTCATAATTTCTGTCTGCATAGCCAACAGTATGGGCTTTTCCGCGCCACATAATGGTTTCCGTGCTCAACTGTGGCCCGTCCAGAAACTCTTCGACCATTACGTCCCCGCTGAAAGACTGCTCGCGCGATGCCGTTAACAAAGCGTCTAGATCTGAATGAGGGGATATCTGGTAGACACCCCTTGCTCCGGATCGATCAACGGGTTTGATGACCATGCGGGGACCATGTTCGCGTAGCACAGAAGACAATTGCTCAACATCATCAATCTGCGCAAACCACGGAATAGGCACACCGGCCTCTGCCAGACGTTCCTTCATAAGCAATTTATGGCTTGCAAGACGGGCAGCCTCAACTGGAATGCCCGGTGTACCGAGGTACGCTGCAAGTTCAGCCACAACCACAGGAATGTCGCTGCCCATGACCATTAGACCTTCCACACGATGCCCGCGCTTCAAGGAGTCATCGCACAATGCTTTCAGAGCGGGGACATCACGTGTGGAAACCACTGCGTATTCGTCTGCCAGCACAAATCCCGGAGACTCGGGGTTCTGGTCCACAACCAATGTTCGCAACCCGTTTTCACGTGCAGTGCGAATGGCAAACAGCTGGTCCTGACTTGCGCCAAGCAATAATACGGTACGTCCGACCAAAGCCCCATTTTTATCCAAGGTAGGCTCCTCCGCTTACGCTAAGAACTTGGCCCGTCATATATTGCTGGGCATCTTCTGCCAGCAGCAAACATGCGCTGGTCACATCCTGCATGGTGCCGGGTCGTTTAAGCAGCGTCATATCGATTACGACCTTACCGGCAGGTGAATCAAATTCGTCTTTCGTCTGATCCGTCAGCACCAGACCGGGTGCGACTGCGTTCACCAAGATATTATGGGGCGCACCATACCGCGCCACAACCTTGGTGAGACTGTTCAAACCAGCTTTGGAAACAGCGTAGTGCACCGTTTTTGGGCCATGGTATTGTCCTGCCACAGAGGACATGTTGATAATTCTTCCGCCGCCCTGACGCTTCATGTAGGGGAACACTTCCTGCGAGCAGATAAACGGCCCTTTAAGGTTCACATCCATGACCAAATCCCAGTCTTCATCCGTGGCTTCTTCAAACCACCCGCGACGATTAATACCTGCATTGTTCACCAGGATATCGATGGCCCCAAAGTGCTCACTGGCATCACGAAAACATGCACGCACCGATTCCCGATCCTGAACAACAAGCGGGGCAATCATGCAAAGGCCACCAGCTTCGTGGATTTCTGCTGCCGCAGACTCGGCTTCGTCCCGGTTAGACTGATACGTGACAACGACCTGCGCCCCTTCCTGTGCAAACGCCACGGCGACAGCACGGCCAATCCCTCTGGAGGAACCTGTTACTATTGCAGTTTTTCCTGCAAGCCTTCCTGTATCGTTACTCATCGTTTGCCCACTTCTTCATGATACGTTCCACAATACCGGCACCGGTTAGACCATATGTATCGCATAATTCCTCATTAGACCCCGGCTCCACAAAAGTACAAGGCAGGCCAATGCGCAGTAGTTCCGAGGAAATTCCCTGATCATGCAGCATGGCTGAAACAGCTGAACCAAAACCGCCATCCAGTACGGCTTCTTCAATGGTCACAATACGGGAGTAGCCTGCTATCTCCGCCATAAGGCTTGATACCGGCAACGGCTTTACCTGACGCACGTTAATCAGTCCGGCATCGACACCGGCATCGTGCAGGCCAGCCACAGCTTCTTTGGCTGCTGCAAATTTGTTCCCCACAGTTATCAGCAGAACATCCTTTCCGCGTGACACAACCTCCGGCGTATCGAGGCTTTGTGCCGGTTCATCCAGCACACTGGCATCAAACTCATCCAACGGCCCATAAGGCATCAGAATGAGCGTGGGGCCCTCCAAAGCCGGCAAATGGCGTAAGACCATCGCACGCAGCTCGTACCCGTCTTTTGGATACAAAACCCGCAAATTCGGGAGGCACTGGAGGTATGAAAGATCATAGATTCCATGATGTGTGGGATTATCGTATCCGGCAAAGCCTGAACGAACAGCCATCAGCAGCATGGGAGTATTGGCAAAGCACACATCATGAAACAGCTGATCAAAAGCCCGCTGCATGAAGGTGGATTGGTAAAAAACCACAGGCGTTGCGCCAGCTTTGGCAAGCCCCGCAGCCATTGTCATGGCGTGCTGCTCTTCCATACCCGGATCAAAGCAGCGGGAAGCGTGACGCTCAAAAATCGGTGTCAGCCCTGTCGCATAGAGCGTGGACGGGGTGATTGCTGCCACCGAAGCGTCTGTTTCCATTATCTCTCCCACGGCTTCGGCAGCAACATCCTGATAGCATCGTGTTGCAGCAACCTCCTTGAGAGAGCCGGTTTCGATATCAAATGGAAATGAAAAGTGCATTTTAACCGGATGTGTATCTGCCGGAGAAAAACCACGCCCCTTTTCTGTTTTCACATGTACTATCGCCGTACGGTCACCTTCCCGTACCCGCCTGAAAGCATCCACCAAGGCGCTGATATCATGCCCGTCTACGGGACCGATGACATCGTATCCCAGAGAGGTAAATACCGTTTCCGGTTCCTCCACTCCCAGAGGCCTGCCCTGCAGGTAGTTATGCAAGGCACCAAACCCGGGGCTTATAGCATACCCGTTGTCATTAAGGACCATGGCCACACGAACATCGGGTTCCATTGAGATATGATTCAAAGCTTCCAGAGCAACGCCTTCGCACAATGCGCCATCTCCGATAACAGGAATAGCCCAGCCGGACTGCCCTTGCATACGTCTGGCCAGCGCCATTCCCAAGGCCATGGAAAGCGATGTTCCGGCATGAGATGCCTCCATTGCATCGTGCTCGCTTTCAAGGCAGGAGACAAAGCGGTTCATACCACCGCGCGTGTTTAATGACGGAAAGAGTGAAGCTCTTCCGGTGATGAGCTTATGCGTATAGCCCTGATGGCCCGTATCCCAGAAAATCGCATCTGTAGGAGAATCAAATACATAATGCAGTGCGATAGTCAGTTCTACGGTCCCCAGATTAGCGCCGATATGTCCCCCGGTGTCAGAGATGGACTCCAGAAGAAACCGCCGAATATCATCTGCAAGACCAGGCAAAGCCTCTAAGGGCATGGCTTTCAAAATGGCCGGTGTCAATGATGCCATAGAACTCATTACTGCACTCCCTGTGTAGAGGTCTTAGGTGTTGTAAGGTCGGATTCATCTTCCACAGTCATGTGTTCTTCCCATCTGCGCTCCATTTCACTCATAGTGCGGCGCACCTTAGTGTGGATGGCGGTGCGGATATGCTGCCGCAATCGTTCTATGTCTTCAAAACTCAGCGCTTCGTTACGCATGTTGACTGTTTTTTGGTTATAATGATCCCATTCTGTGTTGCGAATCCAGCCGTTCTTCATGGCTTCGTCATACACTTCAGTATTTTTCAAAGGGGTAATAACGGTAAATGACGGCACATGAATATTGTCGTTTTGCAAGGCGTAATCGAGACTTTTCATTACACTGGCTTCGTCGTCGCCCAAGTTGCCTATCATGAAGTTGGCTACCACATGCATCCCAGCCTGGTTAGCCCACCGTGTGGCATTATCTACTTGTTCTCGCGTAATTTTCTTTCTGATACGCTTCAAGACACGTTCATCGATTGACTCAACACCGAATGAAACGTGAACACATCCGGCATCAGCCATGGTTTGAAAAATTTCTGGTGTTACGCCGCTTACCCGACAACGTGCAGACCACTTAATGTGTGAAAGTCCACGCTCGTGCATGCCTTTACAAAACTCCTCGACACGATCCAGCTTCAACGTGAACGTGTCGTCGTCGATTTCCATATTCGGCACCCGCCAGCGTTCCCAGACATCTTGAATCTCATCAAGCACACTGGAGATAGACCGCTCAATCGGTTTATACCCGAACAGACTGTGATCACAAAAGTTGCACTGAAAAGGACACCCGCGTGCCAGCACGATATTAAAATTTTTCCCAATCATGCCGAGACTGATAAAATACTGCGAATCATGGTTGTACAAAGACATATCAACCAGATCTCTCGCGGGGAGTGGCAACGAATCCAAATCGGTAATTCTGGGCGCGCGCGGATTATGCACAACTTTTTCGTCACGAACATATACCAACCCCAAGGTCTGATCCGCCTCTGGATCTCCTGCGGCCAGTCTGTTCACGAACTCAGTAAAATAGACCTCGCCTTCACCTACAAAAGCATAGTCAAATCCACCAAGTGTAACAAAATGATCCGGCCAGGCCGTTGCGTTGGGTCCGCCGACTATCGTCACTATCTCCGGAAAACGCTCGCGCGTAGCCTTGGCAATGGCACATCCGCTTTGCGAGGTAGTGATCATACAGGAAACGCCCAACACCTCAGGTGCGAACGTTTCCATAAAATCCATCAATTTCGGAAGATCCATCCCCTGAGGCGTCATATCCACCACAGCGACCTCATGCCCATGCTCCCGCAGACATGCCGCCAGATACAATATGCCAAGAGGCTGTTCTGGCGCTTTCAGAGACATTTCAGGAAAAACAAGCAGTACCTTCATGAAAAAACTCCTTATACATAATCTGCCAGGTCGTCACCTTGAGCAAGCAACGCACTGGCAATCCTGCCGTATTCTTGTACCTGATTCCGACCTTCTTTCACCCGCTCTATCATACGGCGTCGATCTGCCTGTTCCATTGCAAGCGCTTTCCCTGCACAGCCCAGCCAGTGTTCAATATCAGGCGTTTCCAATGGCACTATTTGCTCAGGTTGTTTCAGCCAGTGCATAAATTCTTCAACTTTAGGATGATACCCGAATGCAACCACGGGTATTCCGTTCATGGCTGCGAACACAACCCCGTGCAACCGTGTACATAAGGCAAGACGTGCACCTGCGTACAAGGAAAGGCACTCGTCAACGCTCAGATGCTCTTTTACCTGCACGGCACAATCACCGTGTTTCATGGCAGCCACCACCTGCTCTGCCACCACGCGATCGTCTTCAAGCGGACCACCGTGGCTATACGTGCACTGGGGAATAAATAACGGACGTAGCCCGTGAAGCTCGTGCAAGGTATCCAGCAAGGCAGCCATCTGCCCGACCCATTCTTCATGAGACATGCAGCCAGGGGGCAACGCCCGGACAGATACGGCAACAACGTCTGCAGACGTATCATGTGCTTGGCGCCACCATGCCAAAACCTTGGGTGAACAGGGAGTAGAAGCCGGAGCAGTCAAACCCAGTACTGGATCGGGAAGTTGCTTGCAGGAGCCTTGGTAGCCAATATCTCTTGCCACAACAACGCTCTTCGCATCACGCACCGTCACCGATGCAGCGAGATCCAGACACAGACGGGCATATTTTCGTCCCATAGGCGTGCGCAGTGGACCGATGGACAAGCCGTACCACATAACCGGCACGCCTGACATGCGAGCCATCAATGTCAACGCTAAAAAATACGGCACAGGGCCGCGCAACAGATCGAAACATTGATCAACCAGAGCATTGCCTGCACCCAGTACCAGCAGATCACTTCCTGCTATTTCGGATTCCAGCTTCAGCAAATCGGTCCGATCATCTTCCGGGTTAAACCCCCGAAACCATTTACCCAAACTTTCCGTTTTAGTGGCATACTCAAAATTCGCAACACTACGTAACCCCAATGCACTGTATTCCGCCCCACCGGGCGGCCTCGAAACGACAACTCCATCAAATTGTCCATACGTTTCGCGCAACATACTGGTCATAACCAGTAATGGCGCATCATCGCCTTGACTTTGAATACCGTAGGCTCCGGCAAAAACTATACGCTTCATACGGACTCTCCGAATTCCCTATACATTGGAATGATTCGTACAGACTCCGGCAACATCCGGGAAAGTGCCGCCAGAATCTCATCTTCAAATGCCTTGCTTGAAATCAACACGGCATCCAGGGGATACGATGCTATTTCTTCCGGCGAATTGATCGTACCGTTGCAAAATGCTCGTCCATGCTTGGTCGGGTCAGAATCGAAAAAATGCACTACGTTTCGCAACTCAGGCACACCATCCAACAATTGCTCGGTATGCCCTCCGGCACCGTAGATGCCGAGGCGCAACCGTGGTTCAAAAAGCCCAGCTCTGTCAAAACGCTGACGAATTTCTGAAATATATGTATCACGCGTGTGCGTGTATGCTGCGATATGTTCTTGAAGCTGCTGCGCCAATTCCGGCTGACTTTGCATGCCGGTCCATACAAACTCACTATTTTCCTTCCGGAATATACAGCAAATATCTTTATAATCCGGTGGTGTAAGCGGTCCGGTTTTGACCACGGTAAAACCTGCTGCACGCACGATGGATTCTAATGTTTGCGTACAAAAATTGAGAATGTGCTCAACGCAAAAGTAATCGCTTACCCCTTGGTCCGGATTAGCGATATCTGCCACACTCAGCATCCCCAGCCCGTTCATTTTCAAGCAAGAGTGAATAGACGTAAAGACATCGCGCATATCGAACATATGCTCTATCACGCCGAAAGCACATAGCAAGTCGACACTGCCCGGTTCGATGTCGGGGTCTTCCAAAGGAGACTCCAGTATCGTCAGCCCTAACTCCGTACGGGCAAAAGAGGCTCGCTCGGCATTGAGCTCTATACCAGTTCTGTTCCACTGTGTTTTGTCAAAAGAAGCCAGAAAATCGCCAAAACCGCACCCCACATCTAAAACTGTTCTGTGCGCATCAGACTCTGGCAGAACATTTTTCAAAAAATTGTGGCGCGCGTTGATAAGCTTCTGCTGACGGGATTCAGGACCATGAAAATGAAAAATACTGTTGGCCCGATAGTAACGTTCCAGTTCTGAGCTGCTCAGAGGCTCTTTCTGAAAGACCAAAGCACAACGGGAGCATACGGCCACGGGGACAGTTCTTTCCCAGGGAATCGCATACACAGGGGTATGATCCAGACTGCCGCATCCCGGGCACTCCTCCAGATGAATTGCAGAATAGTTCATCACCTTGTCTCCGGCGGTGTTGTTGCTGCGCTTTTAGTGGCATACATAACCACGTGTCGTCCCAAGCCGTGTTTTGCCAATGCCTGGTATACGTCGGACAAAGCCTCCTGCATCCCAAGTTTTGCAAATTGACGCTCCAAATCCATACGCCAGCCATGACAACGGCGGCCCACGGAATCATCTGTTACGTAGTCTTGACCGAGCAATAAAAACACATCAATAGGAAAGCTCGCTTCCCTCTTTTTCACTTCAAAACCCGCATTCTCAAGCAGGCGTTGTAACGATTCGAACGAAAAGTAATTAATATGATCGGGGGCACTTATCCACCACGGGTCAACCCCACCTTCCTCTCGCAAGGCTGTCTGGATCGGGTTGAAATCGTTAGGAACGGCAACACACAACACGCCTCCGGGGCATAATGCCTTGCGCACTCCCTGCAACAAGGCTCGCGGATCTTTAATATGCTCAAGGACGTCGCTCATATGAACCGCGTTGTAGACGTCTTCTCCCACATCGGTATGTTCAGTGAAAAATTCCTGACGGACATCCATTCCCAGCACCTGAGTGGAGTGCTGCCATGCCTGCGTGGAAGGCTCGAACCCGACCCCCTTCCAGCCTTTTTCTGAAGCAACCTGCAAAAAAAGACCGGGGCCGGAACCGATATCCAGCAATTTCTTGCCGCCGTCTGGAAGCAACGCTTCAATGGCTTCCAAACGCCCGCTATGTACCAGATGCCACCAATCCTGATCCTGCGTGTGCCTTTCAATATAGTCCGGAATCATCTCGCCGTAATACTGATCCCGATACATGGCTTCAATTGATTCCACTGCGGGAAAGGGGATGATATGCGCAAAACCACACACCTCGCACTCAATCACCTCATATTCGCCCTGGCACTCAAGAATTCGCCCATGGTGACCATTCCAAGAAGTATGTTTCACGTGCGTGCCTCCACTCGTCGTACCATATCTGCGGCTATCCGTTGTGCCCCAAGCCCATCAACCTGCTCGGCAGCCTGGCTGCCCATACGATTCAACATTGCAGGATTCTGTAGCAGCGAAGCCACTTTGCAAGCCGCATCCGACGGGCAGACGGTATTATACACACCGAGATTCAATGCCATGCCCGCAGATTCAAAAACATCAGCCATTGCAGCATGTTCACCGGTTAAGCAGTAGTACACAGCCGGAACACCGCATGATGCCAGCTCGTATGCGCTGACACCAAAAGAAGCAACGGCCAGGTCACAGTCAGCCATATATGTCCCCATGTCGGGGGGAGACTCAACCAACGTTACCGGAGCGGTCATTTTATCGACACATGCTGCAAGTTCTGATTTAAATGCAAAATATGGTCCAACAATTATAGTGGCCTGCCAGTCCAACTGCTGCATCGGGGGTTGTTGCAAAAGCTCAACAGCGCGCATGGTAAGTCTTGCCGGATCAGAACCGCCCATTGTTATGAGCAGTCTTAACGGCCCCGACGATACCGTTCGTTGACGGGGAACAAAAGCATCACCCAAAGGAACCCACTGAAACCCTGTGAACACCTCTGTGCTACAGTCTGTCCAGTCAAGTGTGCTTATCACGGGAGCCGGAGGATAGTACGCAGCCTGCCCGAATTTCCGCAGGGGGCCTGCATCATCGAGCACAACAGTAATTCCACCAGCTTCACGCTGCCGGACTGCAAGAATTTCCGAGCTTTTTTGTGGTGCATCCAATAGCAGAAGGTCTGGCGAGATTTGCTCCAGCAATGTGTCAAACCACGACACAAGACTCTCGCCAGGGGGCAATACTGCGACTTCATATCCATGCTGAACGATTTTTTCCTGAGCGTGGTCAGAACCTAACGCGAATACCACCCGCCACTGACGGAGCTTGCGCAAGGCATGTGCTACTGCGAGGCAACGGCTGACATGACCATACCCTTGTGCTGGGGAGGCATCACACCGAAAAAGTATGACGGGATGGCTATCTGACACATACAACCCCTTATGCCGGTTTCCAGGCGACTACAGACAAGGGCAGCAGCGGATTACTGCCATAAACGTGGGGGCGCACATCCTGTACACGCAGCACACCTTGGGCTTCGAGCTCGCGAACGACTGCATGCGTTGTGCCGTTATATTCATTCATCGCAAGATAACGCTGGCACATCATATGAAAAAGATTGTCTTGGCGTAACAAGTCCGCACAAGGCTCAAAATGCACTACCATGCTTGGCTGTAACGCTAAGAGTTTTTCAATAAACTCCTGCATCCCCAAGGGGACACAAACCAACGTCATTGAGGTAAAAAGCACTGCACCTTTTGGAATTGTTGCTTCTGTTATCTGCGGGTGCAGGAAATTACAGGAATGAACCTCGATATCCTGCCCGTCGTTGCGGGCAAAGTGACGAATAAGTTCCCGTGCGCTCGGGCTGTATTCAAGGGCCAAAACAGGGGTATCCGTCGTCACCCCTCTCTCAGCAAGGCAGTGCAACAACTTCCCTGTCCCAGCCCCCAGATCACATAATGCAGGGGCAGGCAGATATTCAGCTATGGCATCTTCCACCACATCGATAAATGCGTCCAGTTGCTGCCTTGGAGATAATAGGCGTATGCCATGCTCGGTCAGGCACGGCTGAAGTGCCGTGCTATCCGTCTGGCTCGCGAACCATTTGCGGAAAGAAAGATCCGGGCCTTGCGAACGGGCCCGCTCCAATGCCTTGGCAAAAAATTCGACTTCATACTCACGATACAGTTCTTCTTCGCTGCGGGCACGCTTTTCCCAGTGTGAAAGGCCCAATAACCTTGCGGGCCAAGGGGAATAGAGGGGCAGCTCTTCCAACGGAACGACAGGAGCTGACGAAATGTCCGATGTCGACTGTCTGGTCACGTCATAATCCTCGTAATGATATTAGCAACGCGGGCCGAAGCCCCTGCATGCCACCCGACGGGTGGATCTGTATGCTCATGATCGAATATTCCGTTGCACAGCGGTGCCGTCTGCACCCTGATTCCGGCATCATCAAGAGCCGCCTGTAATGAAGCGGGAACAGCAGAAGAAACAATTGCGCTTGCACCAATACCGCGGGCCCTTGCTTCAAATAAGCCCATGGTTGTTCCACCTGCCACAACCTCAACCCCTTCGAGCACATCGACAAGAGGCAGCGAACCCGCGACAAGAACCACATCAACAAGCTCAGACTGACACAAGGCGCGCAAGGCAGGAAGTTCAGGAGGCGCTTCTTTAGGGTGCGGTTTAAAGAGCAATTGCAGCCTTCTTTCTCTTGAAGCTGCCACCCTTCCGATCTCTTCGAACAACGAAGACAGCAACGGCCTCCCGTGAACAGACTTCCCGTTAGTCAGATCGGGCTGAGATAAAAACATAAACCGGTCAGTCTGACTTGTTTGGGCGCGGGCGGAATCAAGCGTTAACGCTTCGAGATGGGGCTGGCCCGATATTTCAAGCAACTCAGGACGAAAACCTTCTTCAATCATCTCCTGACGAGCGCCTTCATCCATTATGCAAATAATATCAGGCATATCCTGCAAGCTAACGTCTGCAAATCTAAACCGCAAGCTGTAGTTCGACCAAAAGTCCAGCACAACGACACTGGGTATGCCTCGCCTTCGCGCAGCATTTCTCAGAACTTGCTCTGCATTGCCTCCCCAGCTTGTCCCTGTCAGCAAGACCTTCGGAGCAACAGTGCTCAGTATCGATTCGGCCTCTGAGGGCGAAAGGTCTTTGTGCATGGGAACAGACGCAATGCCCTTTTCACGCAACATATTTGCAGCCCATTCTCCAGCATGTACCTCCACTGGAAAATGGGACATCAAGCTCAGAACCGGTGCAACTGCCAGAGCACCCCCGGGATCGTGTACGACGCACAAGATGTCACACATACGTGCGTTCCTTTACAGCAATGAGCGAAGCTTCTCACGCTGGTTGTATACCTTGACATACGCATCCACGACATCCTGTAAATCGTCGGAGCTCATTCCCGGACGGTGGAACTCGTGGTTAAACAGCTCTGAATAATGCATCCGCTCAGTGATTGGGCACAACCCTTTGCCATACTGCACGTTGCCTTCATAGCGGGGGCAATTCATCCCGCAATCTGTCGAATGCTCATGATATATACGCTGCAAATATAACGGCTTAACGTACCCGTATCCGATAAGCGGAACTCGTTCGCGCATATACGACGAAGGCAGCTCTGCCCCTACGGCTTTAATAAACAGGTCTCGCGGAACGCCAAGCTGTTCCTCATCATAAAAGAACACCTGGTTGTAATAAGCATGCGTGCAGCCCTTGCGGGTCGACTGCGGGGTGATGCCTGCCAGTTTTCCTAACTCATGGGCAAAAAAATCCGCATTGGCCCGCCGTGCTTCCAGCAGTTTGGGAAGCTTATCCACCTGCCCCACGCCAACAGCGGCCTGCAGTTCGGTCAAACGGTAATTAAACCCGATTATATTGAAAATATCCTCGGTTTTTTTTCCATCAACGACAACTTCTCCATGGTTTCGGATAAGCTCAAGACGCTCTGCCAAAGGATCGGAGTTGGTAACAAGAATGCCGCCTTCACCCGTATGAATATGCTTATGATAGTTCAGGCTGAATATGCCGATATCGCCAATACATCCCACGTATTCGCCGTTGCACACACTCATGGGGGATTGGGCACAATCCTCGATAACCATAATATTGTGCTCACGTGCAATCTGCATGATCTCTTCCATGCGTGCCGGATGACCGAAAATATGTACGACAATAATGGCCTTCGTACGGGGGGTAATGCGTTCACGAATCGATTCGGGAGAAATGCACAAATCCAAAGGATCTATGTCGGCAAAAACCGGCACAGCCCCGTAAACCAACGGCGCAACGGCACTGGCCGACATCGTGTACGGAGACACTATCACCTCGTCGCCAGGCGCGATCTTGCACGCTCCCATTGCCGCATACAGACCGGAAGTTGCCGAGTTAACCGCCACAGCATGCTTGATACCGAATGCTTGCTGCCACTTCGATTCAAGTTCCCTGACGACCGGCCCGCCATAAAAATCTTCATGCCATGCTCCGATGTAGGCTGACAGCACACCACTGTCCATAACATCCATGACAGCTTTTTTTTCTTCTTCGCCTATGGGATTATACGCCGGAAACAATTCGGTACGCACAGGCGCACCACCCAGTATTGCAAGATCAGCCATGGAATCGCTCCTCCAGAGTGACAGTAATAGCATCGCATAGTTCAAGAACGCGAACGGCCTCTTCCGGCTGCGCGATAAGTGTACCGGCCCCGGAAAGCACATCCAGAACATTACGCAACATATATAGCATGTTGCGATCTTCGGTCCATTTTTCGACATCAGGGGAGGAGGCCAGAATATTGGCGTTGCGCAGCACAGGGTGCGGAGTGACTCTCTGCGTACGAAATTCACGCCCACCGCGAAGGACGCTAACGCGTCCAGCCTCAAAAAACAACTGCATTTCAAGGGCTTCGTAACACTCAGCCTGTAAATGCAAAAACATGGTCCGCGTGTTGCCGAACGTGACGGCAAAATCAACGACGTAGTCACCGTTTCCCCACGGCTCTCCGCCAAAGGCAACCGGGTCACTCCAGTCACCGCACCACGACTGAAGCAAATCCATAAAATGAGATGCGTTATGCCTCATCCCTTTTGTATACACCACATTGGCAGCCTGGAGAGCACCAAGCTTCCCTGTTGCGATATCCTGCCCCAGAGCGCAAAAATGCGGTGCCCAGCGACGCAGATACGGCACACAAAGGGTCACACCCTCCTGCCTGCAACGATTTACCATCTCTTTGGCACCCGTTGTGGATTCCGCCAAAGGCTTTTCACATATGATGGCTTTCGCACCATACGTTAAGGCCTGCATAACATGTTCTTCGTGAAATGCTGTGGGAGAACAGACACTGACTATGTCTGGTCGGACAGTCTTAAGCATTGTCGTTGCGTCTTCAAAGCCGCTAACCCCGGAGCGAAAACGCAAAAAATCGTTCCGCGTATCTTCGGAAGGATCACAGGCGGCTACGAGCAAAACGTCTTCCGCACAAGCTGCGTACGCGCCAGCATGAGTAAGCACATTGGGCGGACCACCACGATCATCATACCCGCCGGCGATATCTCCGCATCCTATGATAGCGGCTGTCAGCATTGGTTGCCGCCCTGATTTCGCACACAACCGGCAAGTATCGATGCAGCCTTGTAAATTTGCCCTATATCCTGCCCTTCAAGAACGAAAGGCTGGCCCATTTCGACGCAAGGCACAATTTGAATACCCTCTGAACACTCCCGCATATGAACGGCAGGAATATTTGCAAGCGGCACCATTTCAGCAGAGACATCCAAAACAAGACAAGGTTGAACCTCAAGCGGATCATCAACACAACCAAAAGACAGCAATTGCGATTTGACCACTGTTTCCGGTTCCGCAACAAGGCGAACACCTATTCCGTGAACATCTCGGAGCGCAGCCAGAATTTTTGCCAATGGATGTTGCAGAGCCTCGCTTGCGCTGAATGCTCCGCGAACCACAATATACCGTGTTCCGGCGCCAATAGCCTTTTGCTGCACATGCTTGTTGATATCCATGAGCCACGGTTCAGCCCTTAGCAGGTCAGCCACTTCGCGGATATCAGCCTTGCCAGGTTCCGCACCCAGACTTTCGTAGACCGATTCCAGAAACGTCAAATCCGCTGGTGTATCAACGCTGATGCGTGCACCGGCAAACTGTTCTTGTTCAGGAATTTCCAGATAGGAAATTGAAGCGAATTCCGGATGCCCTTTAAGCCAGGAGACTACATGCTCCTGCACACACGGATCCTGTCCATGCTCTTTAGCCAGCCTGTGCAATACCGTCGCGCGATAGGGATCAATCCCTTGATGAATACATGGAGTCCCATCCCGCACCGTTGCATAGTCTGCTCCCGTATCCGCCATGAGAACGAGCAGGCGCTCTATGACGTCCGGATCAACCAGAGGACAGTCGCCGGTAATTCGAACAACGACATCCGGAGCATATTGCTCAAGAACAAGAAGGTGTCGGGCAAGCAGATTATCTTCCGGCCCCCGAACAACATCGACCCCCATCTTCAGCCCCGCTTCTGCCAACACGTCATCGCGGGACAGAGTTGATGTTGCAATCACCACTTTCTCAAGCACTGCACACGAGGCCAGGCGTGAACAGACATGCTCCAGTACTGGCATTCCGGCCAGCGGGGCAAGCACCTTGCCAGGAAATCTTGAGGACCCCATACGGGCCTCCACCACGGCGAGGCTGCGCATCGATTGCTCCCTTATCCGGTAAAGCTGGATCTAATATGTTTGAAAGGACGCAAGCCGTCTTCCGGATCGGCACGCCACCAGCGCTCATGTTCCTCACTGGGAACATGTCGCTTCACACCGTCGCCATCTGCGCTCAGTCCCTCTTTCACATTGCGGATAACCTGCGCCATCTGCTCGGGAAGCCAGCAGTGACCGCCCTGATACTCGACCCCATCACCTTCGAGATCCAGATGAAACTCGATCATGGAGGCGGAGAATGCGTGAACAGCTCGGTAGACAACCCCCGCGGACACGGTATGATCCGACCAGCCCGACTGACAGTCGCAGGCGTTTCTGATTGTCTCTATACACGACAAGTTGGATTGCTCGGGAGAAGAAGGATACTGCGATACACAATGCAGGACAGTGATGTCATTGCACCCTGCATTGCGCAGTATGGAAACCGCATTCTGTACTTCTTGCAAATCTGCCATACCTGAAGAAATGACCACCGGCTTACCGGTGCGAGCACAAGCTTCAAGCAAAGCAGGCCATGTCAGCTCGTACGACGCTATCTTATAAAAATCCACGTATGGAAGCAGCTCTTCCACTGCCAGCAAATCGAAAGGAGTACAGCTGAAGGCCAGCCCGCGCTCTTTACTCTTCGCCGCGATTGCGGGCAAAAATTCCGGAGGCAACTCCCACTTTTTTCTTGCCCTGTGTTTTTCGGAAACGCGTAAAATTTCTTGTGCGAATAATTCTTCTAGCCGGAACAGCTGAAACTTAACACCATCGCATCCTATATCCGCAGCCGTATCTACAAATTTCAGGCATCGGGAAAGGTCTGCATTATGGTTACTCGAAATTTCCGCTATGAATTGCGTCGTCATACCAAGGCCTCCTGTAAAGATTCTCGCAACATGGCAAGAACATACTCTACATCCTCATCGGTTAATCCGGCATGCATGGGAAGACTGAGAATTTCTTGAAACGCCGCATCGCACACAGGCGTTTTGTTTGCCCCTTTGTGCTGGCGCTCCATATAGTAAGGGTGCATATGAACTGGAATATAATGAACATTTGCCTGCACACCACGGCTGCGCAATCCCTTCAGTACGGCATCTCTCATCGGCACAGGCTGAGACAAAACCCGAACAACAAACAGATGTCGGGCATGGTATGCTTCCGGTCTTTCATCCAGAGCGTCAACACCATCAATGTCTTGCAAAGCCTGTTTGTAGTGCTCCGCAATCTGCCTGCGGCGTTCAACCCACAGTGAAAGCTTGGAAAGCTGGCTTATCCCCAGAGCACACTGAATGTCAGTAATGCGGTAATTGAACCCCAGGTCAACCATTTCATACCGCCAGGTCCCTAACGCTGCGCGGCGGGCAGGATCCAAATCAATGCCGTGACTTCGGAAACGGCGCATTTTCTCAGCCAGTTCTCCGTCACTGCAAAGCACCATGCCCCCTTCACCTGTTGTGATATGTTTAACAGGATGAAAGCTTAAGCACGTGACATCAGCAAGGGTCCCGACAGGTTCACCATTCCATGCCCCGCCAAGCGAATGGCAGGCATCAGAGGCTAAAAACAATCCATGCTTATCGGCAAGGGCACGCAACGCACCATAATCACAAGGGTGCCCTGCATAATCCACACTTATAATACCTTTGGTACGGGGAGTTATACACGCTTCAACTGCTTCTGGATCAAGCAGCAGTTCACCAGGGGTCACGTCTGCAAAAACAGGTACCCCCCCTTGATACACCACTGCGTTAGCCGTGGCGCAGAAGGTCATTGGCGGCATGATGACCTCATCACCGTCACCAACACCCAGCGCGTACATGGCACAATGAAGCGCTGCCGTACCATTACATACAGCAACGCCATGCTCCGCTCCGCAACTGTGGGCTACCGCGTCCTCAAATGCCGCAACATTAGGGCCACAAGTCAACCAGTCCGATTGAAGGACCTCGGTGACAGCGGCTACGTCTGCTGCATCAATCAGATGTTTGCCGTAGGGTACATTTTTTGGACGCATTCCCGCAACTGCTCCTTTGAAATCCACCAGGTGTTGGTATTCGACTTGTACTCAAATCCATGAGGCAGGTGGGCCCCTTTGCGGGCACTCGGCCAGTGGTCCAGATTCCGGTTTATTGGATAAATCACATAGTGTTTATCATATTCTCTGGCATTGCGGGCCTCTTCAGCCGGAATCATAATCTCATGGATTTTTTCACCAGGCCGCACACCCGTTACATCCAGTTCACAATCGGGGCAAATCGCTTTGGCTAAATCAACCACGCGCATGCTGGGAATTTTGGGAATGAATATCTCTCCGCCTTCCATTGAGGCGAGGCTCGTAAGCACAAACTGAATTCCGTCATGTATTTCAAGCCAGAAACGAGTCATTTCAGGGTCAGTAATAGGCAACCGCCCTGTTTCGCGAAGCTTAAGGAACAACGGAATCACACTGCCGCGACTCCCCATGACATTCCCGTAGCGAACGATCGAAAAAAGGGTCTCTTCATATCCTGAATAGTGATTTCCGGCTATGAACAGCTTATCGGAGCACAGCTTGGTTGCGCCATACAGATTTACCGGGTTGACAGCTTTATCCGTACTTAACGCTATGCACTTCGAGACACCGGTATCGATGCAGGCATCAATGAGATTTACTGCGCCGCCGATATTCGTTTTTACGGCTTCAGCGGGATTATACTCAGCTGCAGGAACCTGTTTCAACGCTGCTGCGTGTATAACAATGTCCACCCTGCGCAACGCCCGTCTTAATCGATCTGCATCACGGACATCTCCAATAAAATACCGCAGACAGGGATACACCTGCGGCGAAAAATGCTGCGCCATTTCGAACTGCTTAAGCTCGTCCCGACTGAAGATTATCAGACGCCGGGGCTTGTAGTTTTGCAGTACTGTTCTGACGAACTCCATCCCGAAAGAGCCGGTGCCACCTGTCAGGAGAATACTTTTGTCGTTTAGCATGGTGTTCTCATAATCCTTTCCGGCAACACAGATTGTTCAGAACCTGTTGGCCGCAGTTGCGTTTATCGCATTCATGAAATCAACGCGAAATCAGCGGAGTCAATTCCATGTGCCAGCTACAGTGCAAGGCCGTCAGCAATTTGGCATTATACAACGGCCATTTGGTCATATGCATAAAATGCGCCAAACGCGTAGCAGCAAGAAGTGTTAAAAAAGCAGAGAGTTACGACACGTGTACAATCTATTCAGAGACGTACCTACGCATCGCCGAACTCAAACAAAAAGGCCCAGGTTTCTTTCCCTATACTTGCGTCTGTTGCGATATGACTTTCCCATAAAACAGAGGTGTTGGGTACATGAAGGGACACTGCTTTTCGCATATCCCTACGCCACAAAAGATCATCATGGGCGTGATAGTTCGGTACGACGGTTTCAACGTCTTCATAGTAATCCATGGTGAAATAGTACCGACGAGAAACCCGCCGAAACTCGCTCAAAGCCCGGAGAGTATCCGACGGGGCAATGTGCATCATGACACCAGTGGTATACACTAAATCAAAATACCCGTCATCATAGGGAATTTCAAACGCATTCCCTTGTACGAGAGAAGCAGGCGCTTTTCTACTTTTTCCAACTTCGACTGCGGCCGCCTGCGGTTCTACACCCACTAGTTCGAAGTCGCCCAACTCACTCAGCGGGAAAAAGTTATGTCCGGTGTTGCACCCCACTTCAAGGATACGCCGTACTCCTGTTGTATGGGACAGCATTTCCCGAAATATCTCTCCCATTCTTGCCAGACGTTCAGGACGGTAGTTTTCATCTACATTTCGCGCAGTGTATTCTTTCCCGAAGTCACCGGCCCAGCGATCCAATTGTGTTGTTCCACTCATATATGTCTCCCTGGTCTCGTTGACAAAAATTGTTACGATCCAGATTAAATCCACCTTGACCGCAAGTCGCAGTCAAAACACAAAACAGTATTGTTCAAAATACACCCAAGCGCAACATGATTTAGGCACAAACATTATCAGTCACCTGGAAATCCTCCCATATTTAAGGCCTCTTAAAAACAGGAAGGGAGGGAGTACCGCAGCAGCGGCTAGAGAACGTATTGATTTCGTTTTTCCTGCCACTCTCTCAAAGAAGGCAGAGACTCCTCAAATCGATAGTAAAATTTTACGTCGTTTCCTAACGAATTACCGTATGCCGCTCTAGACTGACCGCCAAACCCTGTGGAACGATTATGGCAGCAAGTGACCTGACCTACATACCGAACCTTGTAATCAAGAAGGCGCAGATCAAGATGGAATGCAACGTCATCCAGCTGGCTGGGAGAGAATCGAATGTCAAATTCAGGTACTTTTTCAAGGCATTCTCTTCGAATCAGATGGCAACACCCCATAACGGAATCGACATCTCTACGCACGTTATACAAACCATTATCAGAGGCAAGCATCGGTCTGCCGAGACTTAAACGGAATATCCCGGGCCGGGCGATAGATACATCACGGAACAGATACTGGAGAGTGCTGTCAGGGTTAGTTACCTTGCACCCAACAGCTCCAATTTGGGGATCTTCATCAATTGCAGTAACCAAAGCGGCAAGCCAGTTGCTTTCAATAGTTACATCATCATCAAGAAATGCAACCAATTCAGTCTGATTGTCACTAAGCGCATAGTTTACAAGGTAGTTTCGGGCAGCCGGAGCACCAATGTTAACCGGCATAATAATTGTTTCCAGTTCAGTCGTTGTAAAACGGGCTTTCGCTTCCTCAACGACCTGTAGACTGTGATCCGTGCACCCATTAAGCAATACCACGCATCGTGCCATGCCTAAATCCGATTCGCTCAAACTCTTAAGTGTTGTTTCCAACAAGTCCGCTTTATTATAGGAATATATGGCAACAACGATGTTGCGCCCATCCAAAGAGTTGGGATCAACAGAAAAGGGATTGTCCAATTCATCTTTACAGTATTGAATCGGCAACTGGGATGGGGCGAGCTTGAGCGAAGTCTCAAGTAGCGTGTGGGCTGTAGAAGTGTCGTTTTGCAAAAGGGAACAAGATGCAATTGCGTTTAAGAGCAGCTCATTTGTTCGAGACTCTTCTGGCAGAGATTGAAAATGAGTAAGAGCCTCTTCGACTCTTCCGCCTTTGGCAGCCAAATATGCCACCCGTTGTTGCCATGGCAGGCGAAGTTCCTTGTGAGGTGCAAAAGAAGGAAGCCAGTCATGAGAACTTATACCATGTTCTACATCCAACTCATAAAGGACAACACCCAAAAAGACATTCCCCGGATTGACAGAGAGTTCTCTCAAGATTTTCGTACGAGCGTTGTCTATGCTTCCTGCGCTTATGAGCCGCGTTATGGATTGAAGAAAGTTGTTGCCCGGAGACATGTGAGACAGAATTTTCAGTCTCATTTTCAATAAAGGAGAATAAGCTAACTGCAGCATGACGTTCCCGACAGAAACATTGAACGGGTCCATCAAATGCAAACTCTTGGTCACGTGCATGAAACAGGCAATCGCTTCAGAATGTTTGGCTAAATTCACATCCTCAGCAAATCTTTTGAAATAGTAAGACCCAATGTTCTCATCTAGAACAAAGTTCGAATAATGTGTCTTGTAGTGCTGGCAGAGTTCATCAAGCGTAAGTGCGTTTAATTCTGGAGTAAGCCCTGGAGAAAGATACTGAAAGTCAATAGTCATACCTGTTCCTTAGTGAGATTTCATGTAAATGCACTGTGTTTGGCAGTATATTTTTTATGTTTTATAAGGTGAATAAAACTTGGACCCACTGCGAAAGACTGTCCGATTGTATCATTCGATGTGTGCATTCTGCTGACAAGGAAAAATCCACCTATATGCCCTACCCCTCCGGGTTAAAGTCGTCAATTACATTGAACAATCTATAGCTGCATCCATTTTGCAGTTGGCCATGTACGAGATCCTCCACCTGGATATTGCTTAGCTGCTATCTTTGTTTACTGCCTTCTTTCAAAGGGTTTATAAACTGATTAAAGCTCAGAGCATAGGCGAACATTCAACTCAACAGTCATTCGGTATCGCCCCTCTGCCCTCTTGATAAAAAACACCATTTCACCCCTTCAAGATCAACCACCAAAAAATATGGAGACTCACCGCAAAACGGGATCAACCAGCTTGACATATCAGAGTTTAGCACATAAACACTCACCCATGACGCTCAAGCACAAAGATATTGTTTCTCAAATATTCACATTCATCGACAGGGTTCTTTTCATTGAGAAAAAGACCAAGGTGAAATTTGAGAATGTGACGTTATACCCTTCCGAGATTCATCTGATTCTCTTCCTCTACAGAGAGCAGGATACCAACGTAACGCGCATAGCTGAAAGACTTGGCGTAACCAAAGGAGCAATATCACAAACACTCAGCCGTCTTGAAAGTAAAGGCGTGCTGCACAAAGTCAAAGATCCGAACAACAAAAACGAATTGCAGGCCGAGTTTCTCCCCTTTGGTCTTACCGTGCTCGATCACTGCCTGAATATTACCGCTAACATCCATACGCAATACGACGATTATCTCGCTTCTCTGACAGAGAACGAACGTGAGACAATTAGCAAATTTGTTGCACATATTGATGGAGTGATGCGTGATGAAGTTGAAACTAAGGAATAATTTTTTTGGCTAAGAGTTTAGTAGCTAAACACAAGCCCATGTAATCTCTGCAATCGAGACCTCATACCCTAACAAAACAGGTTGTCTGAGTCTGGGTACTCATATTGTGTGTCACCATGAAATCAGCGTTAGTGACGCCTTCTGTGTTTAGCAGCTAAACCTGAACAACGAAAGGAGACAGGCATGAACAATGATTCTCAGACAAAAAATTAACGATAACGCTCGCGCAAGAAGCCCATTGAGGTCCCAACCACACTACGCGGACCCAACGGTATTCTGTCGCGGCAACCACCACATCACCATACTGCCAAGTCAACTTGGCGCAAAATACAAAGAGAGTTCAGATGAATAGGAACTTCAAACTGCTGCTGGGCGGCCAGCTTGTTTCGCAGGTAGGCGACAAATTCCACATGATAGCACTGGCCTTATGGGTCCTCGACACAACCGGATCCACGGCAAAGATGGGCGCAGTGCTGGCCGCTTCAATGATTCCATCGGTACTCCTCGGCTTTTTTTCCGGCGCCGTCATCGATCGATATTCAAGAAAGCTGATTATAGTGGGAACAGACATCATTCGAGGAATCGTACTTTTACTCTTTGCCTGGATGATGTTCGCAGGACAGGTCGACTTTTACTTCATCCTTGCATTGCAGGTTGTTCTTTCGATAAATGCGGCATTTTTTGACCCGACGATTCCATCAGTAATCCCCCAGATAGTTGATAAAAGCCAACTGGGGCGCGCCAATGCCATACATCAGGGAGTTTACAGCTTTGCAATGATTGGCGGTGCGGCACTGGGCGGCATAGCTGTTTCAACCCTCGGGTATGTATGGGTATTCGCACTTGACGGCTTATCCTTTCTGCTCTCGGCAGTATTTGAGTCCTTCATCAAAATCCCATCCGCTTCACCTGAGAAGGACAAAAGGAGTTTCACTTCAGACATCAAGGCAGGATATGCGTACCTCTTTAACAGTCGGCCGCTACTTGTTGTCTTGTTTATGGTCATGATCATTCACTTTTTTGTTGGGGCCATTGAAGTGTTCATGCCCGTGATTGCCAACACAATATCGGACAACGGCGCAGAGACACTGGGGCTTTTCCAGGCCGCACTGGGTGTCGGCATACTTGTAATGTCCATATTGCTCAGCAGATTTTCCGTTTCCGGAAAAGAAAAGGAATCCCTGTTCTCGTCTGTGGCGGTGATGGGATGTATTCAGGCCCTAACCTGGTTTATTGATCCTGAAAACGACTTTGCGCTCGCAGGATACACGGCCTGTATTTTCCTGTGGGGTGCCGCAATGATACGAGCCGCTGTTTCCTTCAAGACCCTGCTACAGACCCATGTCGATAATACGTACGGCGGAAGAGTTTTTGCCATAGCATCAACCATTGGCAACGCCTCAATTCCGGCTGCAATGATCATGTTTGGCCTGCTTCTGGATTACATCGAATATTCCAATCTGTTGCCAACTTCAGGGTTGATCCTGGCCACATTGGGCTTGATTGCCTTTACGCTGTTCAAGGAAGAAAGAAAGGATAGCACCCCCTGCGATCAAGCTCAGAAAGGTGAAAGTGCCCCCGAACCAGAGTGAAGCTTGATATTAGCCGCAAAGCAACTCAGATGTGCTGAACATCACCCCCGTAAAGGGTGAGCGCCCTTTGGGGTAAAAGCATTATCAAAATAAGGGGGTATCCAGAATTCTGGATACCCTATTTTATTACTGGTGGCGGAGTTGGCGGAAGTTGAATCCGTGACATCTTCACTTCTATCTGAGAAGTCGGCTCATTATCATCTGAAATAATTATTGTTTTCTGGATTCTCGGGCTTCTCTGGCTGGCGTTTGTAAATCCCGTTGAGTGGCTCCAAGATCACATGTCTGCCTAGGAGACTGCCTTTGCCAACATATTGCAAAGGCATGAAACAAGCCCGATGTTTTTTTTATCTTAATGTAAAGACTATCTCTCCATGTTTTTCGATGCGAACAAGCCTGAATCCCGCATAATCAATAATCCCAATACCGGAAGCATATGTTCGGGGAACACAATACTCGCCTGACACTTCAATTACAGTTCGCTCTTTACCAAAAAACTTTTGTTTGCTGCGCTTGGAAATACTACATTGAGCCGTCGTTTTCTTCCCCTTATCGGTAGATCTCGAGCCTCGTTCCACCAGATGGACCTCTTCACCCCAAACAGCCCCTCCCAGGTCAAGATCCGTATGGTACCCAGTCATGCCGTGTAGAGGAAAATCCTTCCTGATTATTTTGCTTCCATTTGTTGAAAGGCCATATACTGTTGTCATTTCAGTTGAGCACCCGGCATTGAAGGCTGTCCGTAGCATCGTGAGTGTTGATCTCTCCTCAATAAGCAGCGCTCCATCCTGGTCATACGTCAATCCACGGATTTCCATTTTCTGACCATTCTCTGCTTCATAAAATAACCTGACCCCTGGAGCGGGACCAAGGTATGTCGCAGCCTCAGTACTCTCTTCTGATACAGCCGCTACCGGAAGTGCCAACACAGCCAAGCAGCTAAAGACCATGGGCAACCCGACCAGCTGCCGTTTCACCTGTCCAAGGATTTTTCGCAAGCCACCTATCACAGCTTGAAATACTGTTTCCACCATTCCAGCAGCCAGCTCCAGCAACGGCACTTTCACTCTCTTCACGCCTTCGGTATTGGACCTTTCCGCCCAGTATTTTTTTGCCGGTGACGGACAATCCCGCACTTGCTTTTCATTTCTTTTCTCTTCAACTTCATAGTGACAATTGAGGTAGTGATGCGAAAGTCAGGGCTGCCCTCTTTAATAGTCCCGCCAAACGCCCCCTATAGCTCTTTCGTTATCACATAACCATTTGCACCCGCAACAACATCTAAATACCCGACCTACTTGTAATACAGAAATGAATCGCCCCCCTTCCCGTTGTATCGCATATGGCAGGCGATCTACTGCCACTGCGCGTTCTCATCGTTTGAAAATGGATAGCAAAAGAACAAAAATTCCATTCGACAAGATTTCGATATGAAAAGGCCAGCTTCCACTCTAAAAGCTGGCCTTTGATGTCATATCAATTGTATGGTCCAAGGTCATTCGGTTTAAATATACGCAGAGGAACTTTGGAGGGGCATATTCTCCCTGCAATATCAATTATCTCGCTTTTATCTCTTCGTGTTATACTAACATTTGAGTCTCCGTATTGAGTACCAAGCTTAGTATCACTCATTATTTCTCTGCCTGAACCGACAAGATCGATGTCATGGTAGCTGATTTGTAATTGGGTATCCTGCTCGCAGTCCCTAAAAGCCATATTGCTTTTCAATATATGCTTATGTGAATCCACGAATTCCGGCTTGATCATTACAAAAAGCGTGTAATATAAGCCGTTGCTCGTTTCTATACCCCATGTATTCCCCGGAGCCTCAAGAATCACCATTTCCTCAACGTTTTCGCATGATATAACATACGCTTCCGAAGCAAAGCACGGTGTGCACACCAGCACGAGCAAAAAACAAATCAAAAGTCTCACATCACCCTCTGATAAAATACTCAACACGACAGGCGTCACCCCCTCGGGTCCACAATTTCACTTCCCAGCCTATAGTGTACCCCCCCCTTGCTTGTATAGCACCTTCTATCTGGAAATTTCAGGAGGCAAGTGTCCAGTACTCCAAGTGTACTCTCTCCAATCTTGTGCCATTCTTTTCTCCTTATGCCGATGAGGCTGTTCGCTTATTTGTGAAAAGCCTACCATGGGTTTTTCGGAGAAAATCATCGAAACATGGGCTTTAGAAGTTGCCTTCCACCTTGGAGTAAGAACAAGTGAAAGCGAACTTCTCGCCTTACGTTGGGAGCATGTTGATTGGGAGCTTAACGAAATTCGCGTCTTTGCTCCGAAGACCAATACCTATCGCACCATCCCGATCTCGGAAATCTTCATGCGTGAGTTGAATCGGAAGATGTTGGAATCAAAGTCGGGATACATCGTCGAGTATCGCGGACGTCCCATCAAATCACTTCGGAAGTCGTTTCGAACTGCTTGTTAGAAAGCTGGTATCGACAAGTCCGTAACGTCCTACGATGTACGCCACCTCTTTGCCACAACTTTGCTGAACAAGGGCGGCGACCTTGCTTCAGTATCAAACATGATGGGCCATGCTTCCACCAAGATGACAGCCGATCAATACTACCATGTATTGAAGTCGGAGAAAGCTAGTACCGTCAAGTTGTTGCCGAACCTCTAGGGGACCTCGGCACTACGTTTAACCAGACCCACCATCGAAGTTGGCGGTAGGTCGCAATCAAATAACTACATTCAAGAGGTAATGGATATGTCTCAACTTAAAGCAAAACACTACAGTCATTTAGGTCAGTTAAAGAATCACGTTTTCAACTCGTCTTTTCCTGGCCAATGGATTACTCCCCCCAACAATGGCCACCGCTTCAACGCAACCAATGGCGGTTGTTTAATGTGGTGGCCTTCAACCAAGACTATTGTTCTTCAAGGTACATGGCTTCCTATTAAGGAAGCGGCAATTAAGGAATAAATCGACTTCACCAACCGTAAGCACCTTGCGACTCGCGCTAAGGAAGAGAGCGAAGTTAAGGCTAAGATGAATGCCGAACTTGATTCCTTGCTCGCCGCACTCGAAGATGATGATGAGCAAACTGAGTTACATCTTCTCAACTAACATCTATTCGTCATAGCCGACGATCTTCGTCGAACCCAATGGCCAACCTTCGCATGGGGGTTGGCCTTTATTAATGGCAAAACCCCAATTACATCTTCAAATATTCAAAATCTGTACTAAACCATAAAAAGGGCGTATGTACCTCATAAACTAGCCTTAACCAATTACAACACTGTCTCTTTATGAGGTTATCATGAGTACATATTCGCGCGGTTCTGAATGGAGAAGGTGGGAACTTCATACGCATACTCCTTGTTCGTACCTCAATAATGGTTTTGGCACCGATTGGGATGTCTATGTTAAGGAGCTCTTTAGCAAAGCGATAAGGCATAACATTGCTGCCATAGGTCTTACCGATTACTTCACGATAGATGGATATAAGAAAATTAAGACTGAGTACCTTGATAATGAGACTAAACTGAAAGAACTCTTCACCCCTGATGAAGTACGGAAGATCAAGGACATTCTGATACTGCCCAATATCGAATTTCGTCTTAGTACCCTTGTTGACGGGAGTAGGGTCAACTTCCACGTACTCTTCTCAAATGAAGTTTCAATTCAAGATATCGAAGAAAACTTCCTATATGAACTGAACTTTGTTGCGGAATCTAACCCTCACTCTGAAGACGAGCGTTGGAAACTCAAGACTTGCAATCTCGAAACCTTAGGTCAAAGGCTCAAATCGGAACAACAGGAATTTGAGGCCGACTCTGATATTTACGTTGGGATGAAATGTGCTGTTGTTGACGATACTGAAATAGTAAAAATCCTGACCAACAAAAAATCCAAGTTCAAAGATCAATATCTTATCTTCATCCCCTCTGATGAAGATTTAAGCAAAATCAATTGGAACGGCCAAGGTCACCAAATCCGCAAATTATTGATTCAAAAGTCTAACGGATTAATGGCTTCAAACCCCAAAACAATACAGTGGGGGCTCGGCGAGTTTCACGACACTTCTGCCGACTTCGTAAAAGAGTTTAGGTCTCTAAAACCATGTATATGGGGAGCTGATGCGCATTGCTATGATACACTCTTTTCCCCTGCCAATGATCGTTATTGCTGGATTAAGGCCAACCCTTCGTTCAATGGGTTGAAGCAAATTACATTCGAGCCTGAAGACAGGGTAAAAATTAGTGATGTACGGCCTGACGAAAAGAACGACTATCAATTGATCGACCACGTTAGCTTCAAAGACCCACAATTCAGTCCGCGAAGGTTGCCGATTAACCCAAACCTAACTGCAATTATTGGGGGCAAGTCTACAGGAAAGTCTGTACTCCTGAGAAACATAGCTAAAACGATTGATTCAGATGAAGTCGACAGAAGATTGGAAGATGTAGGGCTTATTGATTACCCAATGCAAATAGATGATTTTGAAGTCACTTGGAAGGATGGACAATCACAAAAGATATCTTCTCAAGACAAAATTTCAAAAAAAATAATCTACATACCCCAGTCTTACTTCAACCGGCTTGTCGACAACGAGGAAAGTAAGACATCGATAGACGACATCCTCAAAAGTGTTCTGGAACAAACTGACGAGATTCGTCAAAGCTTTTCAAGCTTGGAAAACGAGCAAAGAGATATCAAGAAAAACATCTCTAAAACTATCGAAAACCTTTTCTTCACCCTTGAGGATTGGCAACGGCAACATCTCAAAATAAAAGAAAAAGGAGATAAGATAGGGATCGAGCAGGGGATTGCGAACTTAGCAAAAGAAATTGACGTTCTCAAAGCTAGCTCAGGGATGTCTGAAGATGAACTTTTGAAGTATAATCAATCTAAAGACAATATCGATGGACTTAGGTACCACAACGTCACACTAGAAAAAGATATCAACGTCTTATCTAACCTCAAGCCCCTACCCCCAATATCCGTAGACACTGACGCGCTTTCAGACGAAATCAAGCTGAAAGCCGACACTCATTTATCGCTTCTATTACACGAAGTTCAGGACAAGTGGTCTGCATTCATATCAAACCACATTAAGCAGTTGGAGGAAGTCAGGAAAGCGAACAATTTAGTTTTGTCTAAAGAACAAGAAATAGTTGAGCCTTTAATCGCCAAATTAGCAAACGCGACTCAATTGACGAACCTGAGCGCCAAGTACGATTTGGAAAAGAAAAAGTTGAAACAACTTCAGGTCGAAGAGCAGACACTGGATAAACATGCGAATCAGTACACTCAAAAATTAATGAAGCTAGCGCAGACGTTTGGTAAAAATTTTGAAGAATTGAATAAAACACAAGAAACAATATCACGTTCACAAGAAGCACTCTCTGACATTGAATTTGAACTGTCGGTAGAGTTCAAGTCTAAGCATTTCCAAAAAGAGTTCGTAGACGAAGTATTTAACCTTAAACAACTTTCAAAATTTTCAAAGGTAGCCCTGCTAAACTACAATTGGATTAATATCAATACATTCCAGCATGATATCTACCAAATTATCGTTGGCATTATGGATGAGTCAATCGTTCTCAAAAAGAACTACAGTAAAAAAGAAGCCCTCACTAAGCTCCTTCAGAATTGGTACATCCTCAAATACAATATCACCTACAAAGGCGATAACTTATCCCAAATGTCACCGGGGAAAAAATCGTTTGTCCTTTTGAAGCTTCTGCTTGACTTAGACAACAGTAGATGTCCTTTACTCCTTGACCAACCCGAAGACGACTTAGACAATCGATCCATTTATGACGAGCTTGTCGCTTACATCAAAAAAAGCAAGAAAAACAGACAGATAATTATCGCAACACACAACCCCAATTTAGTCGTAAGCGCAGATGCAGAGGAAGTTATCGTAGCGAATCAACATGGCGATGAATCACTAAATGAGAATCACCAGTTTGAATACAAATCGAATGCATTAGAAAATTCATATCAAGATGATACGTCTCAATTTACCTTGCAAAAACAAGGAATCAAAGAGCACGTATGTGACATCCTTGAAGGCGGCGAATTGGCATTCCAAAAGAGAAGCGAAAAATACAACATATAAGACGAGATAGATTAAAATGTCTGATTGGACCCCAATCAAAGTTCTTGGTCGTTTTAAACTTGGAGAAGACGTAATCGTCATCAAAGAAAGTTCTGAAAACTACGATAGAATCGGAGTCGTATGGAAGCTTAGGAACTACAACGATAACCCTAAAATCTCTGTCTCGTTTGATGGGGAAATGTAAGCTGACAAGTAAGTTGAGAATTTCGGTCACTCAAGTTGAGAAAACTTGAGTGACCGTTTTTTTATTTGGCACGGTGTCTGCTACGCGTGCGCGTTGATCAAAGTGGTTAAATCGTCCAATTTGCGAGCTCTTTGAGGCGGCTGCAGGCCACATCAAAATAGCCCTGGGATAACTCCACACCTATGAAGTTCCGACCCGTTTCAAGACAAGCTTGGGCTGTAGTAGCCGAGCCTGCGAAGGGGTCGAGGATCGTGCCGCCCTCCGGGGTGATCTGGAGAAGGTCGTGGAGTAGTGGGACCGGCTTTTCCGTCAGGTGTTTTCGCTTGGAGCTGGAAACTATGGAATGACGGTAGACACCGGGAAGGCATCGCTCTGTGGCAGGAGCCAGCTTACCTTTGCTCCCGATAACAACATACTCGCACTGTTTTTTGAACTCACCCTTGGATGGCCTGGCCGTGGGCTTGTCCCACACCACGATGTTTCGCCAGAGCCAACCGCCTGCCTGCAGGGCATCTGTCATGGCCGGTAACTGTCGCCAATCCGTAAACATCATACACACGCTTCCTGGTTTAGCCACCCGGTAAGCCTCCGCTAACCAGAGGGTTGCCCAAGTGATGAAAGAGCGTTGATCGCGGTTGTCACCGGGAAAGTCGGCGAATTTCTTCTGCGCGTCTGAGCTTTGGTACTTCTTGGAAGGCGACTGCTGTCGCTGAGCCATTGTCATTCCCCCGCTGGAATAGGGAGGGTCTGTAAGGATGCCGTCAACGCTGCATTCGTCCAGTGTCCTCAGTACGGCCAAGGCTTCCCCTTGGCACATCGTGGCATTTCCGATCTGTATGTTCATGTGAGTCCTCGTGTGAGGCTCTGTGGCTTTCTGGGTTGGTGCTCGTAGCTCTCAGATGGTTCAGAGTGCCGCATCGAGGGCACTTGATTTGAATATTTAAGGCTTGCCCTTTGGCAAGCAAACGGTTGCACTTACCACATCGAATTTGATTTTTCATGTTGACTTGAATGAGTTGGCTCTGCGAGAAACGCCCAGCCCTAGTGGCTAGGAATAGTAGATTCTCTACGAATGGTTAGGGCCATCCGTTAAGCTATGGTGTGGTGCTAGGACACCACGCTGGTGGGGGCGTTTGTGCGCCCCCGCCTATTCCGTATCTGTGTCCTGCCGGAGGTATCCGGCAGGGCTTGTTCTTTATCCTATTTGATTATCAAAGAGCGTGACTGGATATTAGAGGGCGAGCGGATAAACCGGCCAAGTCACTGCCTCGGGGAACCCGGCTTGTTCAGGAACATCGCGCAACTCTTGGACATAGACATGGAGGGCCAACATGGTAGGGTCGTCATCTGTGGGGGACTCCGTCCGCACTCCATTTTCAATAAGCAGGAGTTCTGAGGTGTGTCGCTCAAAACGCCAAGCAACAGCTTGAATTCGTGCGTCTCGCTCTGCACGACGGCTAGCCTTTAACGCCTCAAAGTCAAGAATCGGATCAGCCAATATAGGATGGCCGTCAGAGCCCGCCTGGATCGACTGACCAGATACCTGGCCAGCCATAAGGGCATAATAATGCTCGTCCGTTACTTCCACAGCATCAACAGGGATGTTGTCACCATGAATGATTTCGAGATAAAAGCCATTTGTTTTCGGGCTATATTTCATCACTTATCTCCTCTTAGTATCCAATGGCAAACCAGTAGACTTTGGGACTGACGCCCGATCCAATCTCCGCACGAATGGTAAATTGTGTGAGAGTGAAGCTGTGTGTTGTAACGGCTTCATTGCCAATTGTTCCATAGTCTTGACCTAAAGAAGCAACGACGGAACAACAGCCATTTGGGAACGCCAATGGAAAAGTAACAGTCGAGCTTGAGGGTGAAACAATCGTATTTCCCCACTGTAGAATCAACCCGCTCGGCAACACGGTATAACCATTTTCCGCAAGATTTTCTGACCATAAACTGTCTATGTTCAGTATTTCACCAATATCATGATTATGCTCCGCGTCCGCCTTGCTCGCATATTCGGGGTGCACGTGATTGTTTGCCGCCGCCCCGACCTGCTCAGCTGTTACGTTGTGAGGGTTATCCTTGGCGCTGGCATGGGTCGCAGCTCCAATTAATACTCCGCCGTGGGCTTCTACATCTCCATTATGTTTGGTGAATTCTCCGGCAACATACTCCTGCGAGGCCAAGACTTTGGTCGAATCGACGGTCACACTAATATTGTCCGTGTTGCCGAACACCACAGGTGCACAGATCAGCAGCTCCAACTTATCAGGAGCTTCAGGTGCAGGTTTCCACACTTCAGGGTGACTGCCGATAGCGAGCAACACATCTCCCGCATAAATGGCAACCTCCCGCACGTACCAGTCACCAACGGTGAAAGGTACATGGGCTGTGAATTCTACTTCCCCTGCATTCTTCTTTTTGATCTCCTGCAATTCACCACGCCACCGTTCATTGATCAATGATGGTGATTCGGAAGTATGTGCTACCGCGTTTCCATTGCCGTCGCCGACAGCCATATGAGTTGCCTGCAGTTTGACGCCTGTGGATTCTGCCGAGGCTAACGCGTCAATCCCATCGGCTGTTATGATTAAAGCCATTATAACCTCCTGTTATACGTATGTGCGGATCACGGAGTGCGTGTATCCACCACTAAAGATTGCACCGGGAACCAATATGCTGTCCGGGCGTTCCGGGGTCAGTATGACCTTGACGAGGGTCACGGTTGTGGCTGAAGTATTGACACCACCAGACACTGTACTCCGGGCCTGTACGCCCGCCAGTTTCGAGCGCGCAGGCTTTGTCTCATCCGCTATCCAGCCAACAAGCTGATAGTCCTGAGCGGATAAGCCCTTATCAGCCGACAGGCGCGGCTTGAATTCGGCCCACCGCATCGGATCTTCGGCACGCACATTGAGTATTTCCGTATCCGGGTATCCGAAGTGGGCCAGAATTTGCGGCATGCCGATCTGTCCACCGCCAAGCCGATGCCAGGCAAAGGCACGGATACAACGCTCCTTATATTTGTCGGCAGTCTCAGCAGGATGGCGGACGATGCCACGACTTTCCGCATGCGCGACAATCATACTTTCGTCACAGGTCCACGGGTTAAACTGGTTGCGGAGCCAGATGATGTCCTCGCGAGTTTTATCCATTACACGTGCGAGTCCTTCCACCAGAACGGCTAATGGACCGAGTCGGTGAATAAGAGGCCACCGCAACACGGTGAAAAAGTAATCTTTAAAAACACTCATTTAGTCCTCGCTTGCAAAGTTGGTAGTCAGATTCAAACTTTCCAATGTAGCAAGGCCATTGAGAGGCACGCTTAAGTCATTGATTGGTGTAATCCAGTTGACGCGCTTGATACCAACCACGGCCATAACGGCTGCGGTAAGTCTATCAAGAGTAACGTCTTCACCAATCTGAAGCGGTGAGATTCCTTTGACAGTACTGGGATCGGTGAACAATGCACGAAGCCGTTGATCAGCTTCCGCTTTTGCCGTGTCGGCATGAGTACCGGGCGTGAGGATCAATTCTCCATTGATACTCAAAGGACTGGCATCCGGTCCTTTTGCTTCCCAATCGTCATTAATAGGAGGACCGGCTTTGACTTCTCCAGGCTTAGCGCCAGCGGAAATAGAACTGCGAACATCCTGAATGAGTGATTCCGTAGGAATTCCAGCTGCACCTTTGACGATTACGTCCACCGTGCCTTGACCACGAGGATGCTGATCCAAGACTTTTACTGCGACCACCCCTGTGACACTGAGCGCCCACGATGCGTAGGCATGCTTGGTCATGCCGTTATTGCCCATCCAACGCAGTATGTACCGCTCCAGCAACTTGTCGAGTGGTTCAAGGTCTGCACCTTCGGAGGTCAACCAATCTGTTGAGTTACCCACGGCCTCCACACCAGCGGTGGCGGTCACCAATTCGGTGATCTGACCGGCTGAAGCATTGGAAGCAGAACCATACTCTTCAGATATAACCGGCACAGAAACTTCATTAGTGCCATCCTGAATTACAGCCTCTTGCGTGGTCACATAACGGTAGACTCGACCGGTCCCGTCTGGTTCAGTGCGGACAATCCTACCTGCAGGAATCGGCACGTTGCCGGATGTAGTAGAGCGGGCAAAGCGAATCATGCCTTTGGCTTTAGTGGCCTTCTTTCGCGGCGCTTCCACCTGTTCGGCATGCCACTCCATCCACTCTTCATCGGTAGCGGTTTTGGGGGCGGCTTGCTCGAAAACTGACGCGAGGAGCTGGTATAGTTGATAGAGTCCCCAGCAAAAGATTTCCAACAGGCCACGCACCACGCCTTTATTCAGATTCAGGCGGCGGGGAAGCCAGCCTTTGGCGGCATATTCTTCCTGCACATCTTCCACATGGCCAAAGACCATTTCACGCACTTCGTCGAGTGTTTTAGATAACTGCGGGGTTGGCATCCTTGATCACCATTTCTTTTTTTGAGTGGTCAGCCTCAATAATGAGGTTGTAGGCGTGGTTTTCTTCGATAAAAGAAAATTGTACCTCGGCCTGCAGGCTCAATTCGTCCCAGAGCAAAACAGTGCAGGAAACGGAACCGGGTTGAACGCGTGGGTCTTCATTCACTCGGCGCTTGGCCTCTGCAGCGAAGCCGATCCGCGCCAGCTCGTCGTTCTCCGCGTACATCCAATCTGGCAATAACGAGCCATATTCCTTGTCATAAAAGAGTGTTCCGAGGTACGTACTCAATCGGAGTTTGATATCCTGCACGCCCGTTGCCGGTCCTTCAGTGAGCACCAGCTCACCATTGGCCGCCACACGGGCTTGTCCGGTTTCGTCGAGGGCTATGTCTTGGGCGAAGATGTCAGTCATAATACTTAGGAGCGGTTTTCGTGAAAGACAGAGAGTTGCAAAAAAATATACTGGTACAAGCACAAAAGGCTCATCCAGAGGCCATCTCTCCGCAAACAGTTGCTCATTGTTATTGGGATATATATCCCAAAACGGATGAAGATAATGGAGATGACCAAGATGTGATGTTTATTGCGGAGCAGCGTAAGCGCATGCGCCTTCTCTTTTCTGCTCTCAAGTATTTGGAAGAACACAAATTGATAACTGTATGCGAATACAATGGTGTCATTGCACCAGCAGTTACCATCACCGCCTTGGGCATTGATTTTCTTGCCGACGACGGAGGCCTTTCCGCGATTCTCAACACCGTGACCGTCAAATTTGACATGGACAACGTCCGTGAGTTGGTGGAGGGTGGATTGTTCCGGGCGGGAGTCCCCGAAGAAAAACATAGCGCTTTGAAGGAAGCGATTCGTGAAGCTCCCGGTACAATGCTCCAGACCGCCGTTTCCAAAATGGTTGAAAACGGCATGAGCGATCCCGCTGGTACAGCTAAGACGGTAGCCGGATTGTTCGGCATAACTTGGTAGCATCATATTGTCCCCCCACTCCGAGACCCGGCACTGCTATTGCCAGCAGTGTCGAGGTTTCCACCGATCTCCACATCATCCAGCACCGTCAAACGCGTGCACACGAGGGGACCGACCAACTGGAGACTGCCCTCCTGCGTGGTGTGCGCCTTGTAATTCGCATTACCTACCGCACCGCCGGGACCGGATGATTGGACGTTTCCTTCCTGAATGATCAACGGACACTTGAGCGTCCATACTCCGCCGATGGTTTCGGTCTTATTGCCGCCAATCTCTGTGTTGGCGTTGGCCGGAGTGACTTCAATGATGTTCTTTTCAGCATCAATCTTGATATAGGTGCCGTCACTGTGTTGAATGATGAACGCACCGACTTCGCAGGCTGGTGCACCATTTTCAGCCCAACGGAAGTTGGATATGCGCGGAAAATTGGGATCACCATCATAGTATTCAAGGTCACACAATGCGCCGTCCAGCGGAGGACAGACAACACCGCGTCCCGGTCCTGCCCATAGAATCGGAATCTCCACGCGGGGAATCATGGGCTCGGCTTCATCAATGGATTCATCGTTGCGAAGCGGCTGCACGTCCGCCCAGTAGCGGCCATCTTCTGCCGGATAGGTTGCGACGACCCTGGCCTTTCGTACCAGACGATAATAGGCGCGGAGATTTGGCATCACGATTTCGACAACGCGTTTGAGGAGTCCCTTCAGATCAGACGGATTAGCCACGTTCCCTCCCAAATTGAATTTTGGTGGTTATCTCATCAGGTGTGACTTCATGCCGCACACTCAACGCTCGGAGCATCTCGTCCACGCCAAGACGCATATCAATGAGTCGGAAAAGACGGGAATGAGCCATCCCCGGTAACAAAGCACTTTCAACCGAATGGTGACTGTGACTTGCTTGGGCTGGCAGATGACGAATCAAGTTTTCGCCAGTGGCAATCACCGGTACATTCCCGGCTTCATCAAAGTCGCCCAGGTTAAGGCCAGTAGCTCCGAGCCAGAGTGCAGCCCGATCCATGTCGTGGCCGTACGCTTGACGCAACGTCTGCAAAAGCTGTCTGACAGCCTGCCAGACCGGGATATCCGAAACCGGGAAACGGGATATCGCTTCATTGGGAATGTCTATTCTGGCAACCGACAAGCCGGTGTGTCCGAGTAAGTGACTGGCGATGGCCACACTGGATTCATCAGCATAACAATCACGTACAAAGGTAGTAGTCAGTGGGAGTGCTTTGCCATCTACCAGCAGAGATACCTGGTCACGCGAGATGCGTTTAATTCCACGCAGTGTGCCTTCCCAAACGGCAGATTCCCCACCTCGGTAGCCGTACTCAATGCGAACAGGATCACCGGGAAAAAATATCTGTGCAGCTTCAGCCCTCGCGTCTGGTATGTCGACAACTGCAACATCCAAAGGACGATGGCGAACCGAATTGATTTGCAATCGTGGACAGCGCTGTATAATCGCGTCACCAATCTCTATATGTAAACGGATACCGGCAATCATCGTGAGCGCTCCCCGACCGCAGGATCAAGACCAGGACCCGCGCCCACCTTGTCAGCGCCGACACGCTTCTCAGCTCGAAGAATCACTGGGCGATGTTCGGTGAAACGGAGAGTCGCAACCATAACATCATCCTGATCAGATTCGCTGGATTCCAATCCGGCAAAGACAACGCGTTCAATTCCACGTGCAGCGACATGAGCATTGACCACATCCAAAACTCTTGGATTCACGCCGTTATCATATCCCCTGAAAAGAGCATCAAGCTGCGCCAGCTTGTCGTAGCAAGTCCCGGAGGAATCAGTCAGCAAATCGACGGTCAGGGTAATGGCGCAATCGTCCCATCCTTTGGGTGTTTTAGCCTTACCGGACATACCGTCGCGCTCGGTTTCGTCAAAAGCCACCGAACCACGCACGCGCATGCTCTTAAGAATGCCCGGCACCAGCTTGGAGCCGAGCCGGACTTCACCATGAGCAAAAGTCAGCATTCCATCCATTATGCGGTTCCTCCGTCTTCGCTTGAGCCATCGTGTTGATTGACGAGCTGCTGAAGCGCCGCCACAAAACCATCTGCATCTTGCACACCAGGCAGCGTGACCGTGAGGTTTTGAATGACAACAGTTTTGCCTTCACGGGAGACACTGCCCCGATCCGATGCGGGGGCGTGCGCTTGGATCGGGGCAGGTCCTTCGATGGGGGCAGAAGGAGTCGGAGCCGCAACGAGATTCGCAGCTACAGCCACTCCTGCCAATGCGCCGGTTGCGGTGGCATGCAAATTGGGGGCAGCGGCTTTGATACCGACGCCAAGGGTATCCATAATTTTGGTGCCGGATTGAGTCAGTGCGGAAAGCGGTCCTTCCTTGGCATCACTGAAAGGAAGGAGCTGGCGCACTTTGTTCAGGCCAGACTTGACCAGATCATATGGAGCGGTGATGACGGATTGGATACCGCTGGCCAGAGTCATGACCAACTTGCGCCCAGACTCGGCCAGGTCGATATCGAACAGGGAGGTCAGGCCGTCCCAAAAGGAAGCAACTCCCTCATAAAGGTCAGGGAAATACCGAAGCATAGCCGTATTAAGTCCAATATTTTGCCAAATACTGAAAAAATCAGAAGTAGCCGCAGCTGCACCTTTGATCCAATTCCCTGCCATGGCGATTCCAGCAGCAAAGTAACCCATAATTTCCCGCGCCTTGTCGCATTTATTGTACAAAGCGATAAGAACTGCCACTAAGCCGACTACAGCCACGACAATGAGACCAATTGGGTTAGCGAGAATAACCGCATTAAACGCTGCCCATGCGGCTGTCCCTGCCCAAACTGCACCGGACAGGAGCGTTACGGCAATGACGCTTACAGACAACACGGCAGCAACAGATAAAAGGAATTTTCCAACAGGACTGCCGGAAATCATATCCAACCCGCGTACCACCCAAGTGGCCGCTTGAGCCACAGCCCTCATAGCAGGTAGAAAAAGCGAACCGATGGTGATCTGCAGGGACTCAAACGCGCTCCCCAGAGCCTTCTGATCACCGGCAAGATTGTCGTTTTGTCTGGCTGCGATTTCAGCAGAGGTTCCGGCAGCGGCGAGCTGGTTCGCATATTCGGCAATGCCACCTGCACCAGCCTTATCAAATAAGGCTAATGCCGCGCTCATGGCCTCAGTACCGAAGACGGTTTTTGTGAATGCCATCTTCTGAGCACTTCCCATATTTTCAGTAGCTCGCGCCAAATCACCGAGAATGGCTATGGGATCGCGTAAATTGCCAATTGAGTCCATCGTCTTAACTTCAAGCTTATCGATAGCCTTCGCTGCTTCAGAAGAAGGTGCAGCGAGGCCGTTCAACATAGCACGAAGTGCAGTTCCAGCCTGGGAGCTTTTGATACCGACGTTTCCGAGCAGCCCTGCCATAGCAGCTGTGCTTTCAAGTGACACTCCCGCGCTTTCAGCTACGGGAGCAACGTACTTCATAGTTTCACCCAGCATCTCTAACGAAGTGTTAGAAGTGGTGAATGTTGCTGCCAGCGTATCCGACACGCGGCCCATGTCTTTTGCATTGAGGCTAAAAGCAGACAAGATATCGGATGAAATGTCTGCAGCCCGCCCTAGATCAGTGGCTCCGGCACTGGCAAGGTCCAACACCGCAGGGAGCGCGGCGACGTTCTCTTTGACCGAAAATCCAGCCATGGCGAGGTACTTTTGCCCTTCGGCCACCTGCATGGCCGACCAGGCCGTCGTAGCGCCCAGCTCACGGGCGGCGCTGGACAGCTCCTGCATTTCTGCAGGTGTTGCGCGTGATACCGCACCCACTCCTGACATGGCGGCTTCGAAGTCCGCCGCCGTTGATATGCATGGGGCGAGTGCGGCAAGCATGACTCCCGCTGCTAAAGCAACGGGCAATAAAGACTTTGCAAGACCAAGAGCCCTGTTCCCAAGGGAGGCAGCGGCCTTGTCTGTAACGGCCATCTGTCCGGCAATCCCTTTGAGCGGGGCGGTGATCATGTCTATGAGAGACATTGAGGCTAAAACGCTGAAAACTTCCATGCGGCCATAGTAGCCGCGTGGAAGTTTTCATTCAGGACGCTGTGCAAACTGTGCTTGCTACTTTTGCCCTTGTGGAGATGAGGAATATCGCTTCTCCAGCCACATTGCGCTGGCTGCCTGCTGAGCGAATATATCTACTATTGGAGACGGCTTCTCCCGAAGCCAGTGACGGATCAACAGGCCGTACTGGGTGACGCCGTCTCCTTCAATCAACTGCAGGCTTCGTTGGATTAGTTTCCCAGATCACCAAAGCCGCAGGAGGCCATGAGTGCGCCGCCAAAGGTGGAGGCAAGGCCGGGATAGTTGTCCAGGGCAGTCTTCAGCTCGGCCTTCTGATCGGGCTTGATGGTTTCCATGATCAGGTTGCGAAAGGCCTGACCGGCATTCTTGAGTGCCGTTTTCTGCACGCGATTGACCTGCGGAGTGGTCGGGCGCTTGAAGTGGAACTTGAATTCAACGTCCTTGTCGTTGAAGCGGTCGAGGAAGTCGTGCTTCAGCTCCACAAACTCGTTCTCATTGGTGGCTGTCGTTTTGGTATCCGTATTGCTCATGTTGATATCCTTTTCTCAGATTGTTTGTCACACTTTGGCTACAGCGCAGGAGTGCCGCCCCACTTAATGGGAGCGAGGATTTTGAGATCGTATTTCAAAGCGCCTGCGTTATCATCGTCCTGACTGGCTCCAGTGCTTTGCTTGGTGATCTTGACTGCAGGCAGTGTGTCAGTCTTGGTAGGCAGGCCGTCGTCACCGTAGCTCACCACGATCTGGAAGGGTTCCCCCTTGTAGACGGAACCACCAAGTGCCTCACGCAGTGTTTCAGCTTCATCACGGTCCAGTTCGATATCACCAGACGCTTTGTAGTTTTTGCGACCATAGCCACGCGGCTTGCTGCCTTTGCCATAGCGCTCCTCAACGGGGCGCTCATCACTGTAGTTGATGCTGGATATGCCGACTGCAACACCGCTAGGCAACTGTACTTCGACGCTTTCCCAGTCATACAACACGCCATTAACAGACATTATGCTACCTCCGCCAAACGCGGATCGACCTTCGATCCGGCATAGGTGTAACTCAGGAAGAGCTTGATCTTGCGAATGATAGGAATACCGATCAGCTCAATTTCCACGCCAACACCGTTATTAACGATGTCCTGCCCAGGGGGGATGGTGACGATATATGCCGCAAGCTCTGTCGGCTTGGCTGCAACCATGCTTTCAAGAGCGTTTTCAATTTCACCCTTGAGGTATTCAAGACCCGCTGCACTGCCTTCAGCTGCTGGGTCTCCTGCTTCGTCGTACATCCCCGACAACGCGGCGATACGAGACAAACGGACAGCCTTGAAGACTGTGCGCAACACTTCCTCAAACTGGAAGTCGCTCGTCGGCTCTGCCAGAGTACGGGAGTCTCCCCAATAGGGAGATGTAAGCCCCGCATAGGTTTTCGCGGTAACAGCTCCGGCGCTTTCAAGCACAAACTGTACAGCTTCATTCCAACCTTCTGGAAGGATGCCCTGACTGATGCCGCCATCACGGACACGACCAGTAGCTCGGTGTACGGGCAGCGAGAGAACCCGGCCCATCTGCAGGCCACTCCAGTTGCGCAGTTTCCGCAAGCCGGTCGCATCAGACACTTCACCAAATGCAACCACGTTCATTACGAAACGGTGCGCGTATTTGGCCTTTTCGGCTTTCCACGCCGCCGCCCAGTCGTTCATGTCCTCGCCATCATGAGGTAACCGGAATTCTGTTTTGAAATAGGTCGGACGGTGTTGATTCCACAGCTCATCGGCTTTGGCACCACACGCTGCCCAATCAACAGAATCACTCGGACCCACGATGAGGATGGATTCCACGTCAAACAATTCCAACGGTTTTTCCAATGCAGACATGACAGCCGAAATCGACGGTACCGGCGCATTAAGGCGGCAACGAT
>CEUM01041567.1_pt1 | contig 61416 bp, 41 predicted proteins | sample 356421 | NCBI WGS metagenome assembly CEUM01 (sample SAMEA2622716, study PRJEB7988) | marine metagenome | biome: marine biome (ENVO:00000447); feature: surface water layer (ENVO:00002042); material: "saline water (ENVO:00002010), including plankton (ENVO:xxxxxxxx)" | depth 5 m
CCAGTGTCGCGAATGTGGCTCCAATCCATGACGACAGACGCCATACAGCGTGCTTGGGATGAGCGCAAATCCGCAACAGAGTACCAGAATCTTGCTGATGCAGCTTACAGCCGTAGTTACGCCGACTGGCTTATCGGGATGAATGGTTCAAGAATTGCTGAGGTATTTCTTCCCAAGAAACGAACCGAACGTGTCTCCCTCGGACGAGTACAAACAGCCACGCTTGCAATTCTTGTTGACCACGAAATTGAAATCTTGAAACACGTCGCTACACCGTTTTGGACCCTCAATGCTCAATTTGAAGGAAGTGAGAGTTCGTGGAAAGGTCGTTGGGAAGGTGGAGCCGTAACAGAGGATACCAAATCGCATTGGATTCTTACCCCTGAAGACAAGGAACGAATCCAAGCGCTCATCGATTCAGGTGAACAAGCCACTGTTACCCAAAAAGTGACAACAAGCAAAGAGAGACCACCTCTGAACTTCGATTTGACTACGCTCCAACGACAGGCAAACTCGATGTTTTCTTGGCCAGCGAAAAGAACGCTCAATGTAGCCCAAGCGTTGTATGAGCGACATAAATTAACCACCTATCCGCGTACTGATTCCCGCTTCCTACCAACCGACATGAAAGAAACCATTGACACAACCCTGTCCAATCTTGGACAATTGGATGAGATGTCAGGCTTTATTGACACATTAACAAAAAACGGTATGCAAAATGTTGCACGGAATTTCAATGATGCAAAGGTCAGTGATCACTTCGCCATCATACCAACTGGCAAGCTGCCAACCTCCGGTCTTTCCAAAGATGAACAGCGCCTATACAATATGATTGTTAGGAATTTTATTGCTTCCTGGTATGGGGAATCGATTATCGAGAAGCAAAAAAGGACTGCCGATTTGGGAGGAGAAATTTTCAACAAAGAAGCCCAACAGTATACCACACTAGGCTGGAGAGAGGTTGTGACTAAGAATCTCAGTCACCCAGAAGGATGGGGCACATTATCAACGGACAGTCCACTCGCTTCTATTTCATCACATGAATGGAATGAAGAAAAATCGAAGCCACCCACGCGCATCAAGGAAGCACGACTCCTATCACTCATGGAAAAGGCTGGAAAGGATATCGAAGATGAAGATCTTGCCGAGGCGATGGCTGGTAAAGGCCTTGGAACTCCAGCCACCCGGGCAGATACGATTGAGAAATTGCTATCCCGAGGCTACATTTCACGTCAGCAATCTGGAGCGCTTAATGCGACACCGCACGGCATACGCATCATCGAGATACTTCGTCGAATTCCAGTTGAATGGATCACATCCGCCGAACTTACAGGTGAAATGGAATCCGCATTAACAGCAGTTCAGCGCGGGGAGTTGGAAGCTTCAAAATACATGGAAAACATTATTGAACAAACCACCGATTTGGTTACTCGAGTCAGAGACCATGATCGGAGTCAGTTGTTTGTTCAAGATGAATCAATTGGCAACTGCCCTCAGTGTACATCTGAGATTATCGAAACAGCACTCTCCTATACCTGCGAAAAGAATGAAGGGAAGGAAAAAGGGTGTTCGTTTGTGTTCTGGAAGGACACCAGCGGTCGTTGGTTCGATCGTTCTACGGCGAAACGTCTACTTGAACAAAAGGAGTTGACGGACTTGCATGGGTTCTTCAATCGAAATGGGGAGGCTTACGAGACATCCATTGTCATCTCGACTGAAGGGAAAGTAACATCCTCAAAATCGACCGGTAATCGGGCGAATTCATCGGATGAGGCAATCTGTCCATGTCCGAAATGCGATGGTACGATTCGTGAAACTGATACGCACTATGCTTGCGATCAAGAAACCTGTAAATTTTCAGGTGTTGGAAAGGTTATTTGTAAGCGAGAAATCAACAGAGACGAGGCGAAATCAATTTTGGTCGATGGTAAATCACCACTCATTGAAGATTTCATCTCACGTCGCGGTCGTCCGTTCCCTGCTTATCTTGTTCTCGAAGGCAACAAAGTCGGGTTTGAATTCCCCCCACGAGAAGCTGCTGCCGATGCACGAAAATTCGAGGTGCAACCAGGCGTTGTTGCGGTTTGTCCAAAATTCGGTGCAGAAATCTATGAAACAGAAACTCACTACAGACCAAGGACAAGTGCAACCGGTTGTAAAATCGATATTCCTCGAGAAATATCAAAACGAGTGATTACACGAGAAGAGGCGAAAGAATTGATCGAAAAGGGGCAAATTGGCCCATTTGATGATTTGATCGCTAAGAAAACCGGAAATCCATACACGGCTATCCTCTATTTGAAGAAAAACCAGCGTATTGGATATCGCTTCGCAAAGCGTGAGTAAGAGAAGAAACTTCTTGAAGTTCGGTCCATCGTCTGATGGCATGGACTACGACTATGATGTTGTTATCATTGGTGCCGGTCCAGTTGGCGGTTATACTGCACGTCTTTTGTGCGAACGTGGACTTTCTGTTTTGATGGTTGAAGAACACAATGAAGTCGGTAGACCATTCCAATGTGCAGGCCTTGTAACACCAAGTGCAATGGATGCTGTAGAAGCATACGATACGGTTGTTGAAGACGTCGATGGGGCGCTTATCCATGGACCATCTGGCACACTTGTACCTGTCGGACGTGAAGGAGAGTTGAGAACGTATGTTGTCTGCAGAAAAAGATTCGATCAAACCGTTGTTCAACAAGGCCTTGCGGCGGGAGCGGATCTCATTCTCGAATCTCAACCAACGTCTGCAGACGTTGTCGAAGACGGTGTAGTCATTGATATCGTCAACCAACGCACTCAAGAAACAATGACGTTAAGAGCAAAGCTACTCATTGGTTGTGATGGAGCACATTCATGGGTACGTCGTCGATTTAAGATGGGCTATCCAAAAGAAATGATGATTGGATTTCAAACCGAAGTTATTGGTTATGAAGGCCAAGATGGGTGGCTCGAAATGTACAGTGGTTCAACCATAGCTCCAGGATTCTTCGCGTGGGTGATTCCATCAGGAAACGGCACACATCGAATCGGTCTTTGGTCAAAAGCAGACCTTCTCGATGGGCGTACGGTGCTTGACTGCTACAATGATCTCCTCAAACATCCATTGTGGAAAGACCGATTTGAGAACATCACAGAAACGGCACGATACTGTGGACCAGTCCCCTCAGGGATGATTCGTAGACCCTTCAAAGATCGAGTACTCGTTATTGGTGATGCTGCAGGTATGGCGAAACCGACAACTGGTGGGGGGCTCGGACCTGGTTTCAAACAGATCTCATCAATTGCTGATAAACTTGTCAAACATGTTAATTTGAATGAATTATCTGAAAAGAGTTTGAAATCAATCACAAAATCCTCGTGGCCTAAAATGAAGAAGGAACAAGATCGTGCTCGGGCACTAAGAGACCTCCTGGTTTCTACCCGAACAGACGAAGAGTTGGACGAACATTTTGCTAACTTTGCGAAACCTGAGGTGATATCCCTCATCAACGAAATTGGCGATATTGAAAAGCCAGTTCCGTTAGGTCTTGCACTATTGAAGAAAGTTCCAGCATTCCGTAAATTGGCTTTGCAAGCAGGAGTTAAGCTTCTGTTCACCTGAGGAGAGCATATGTCATCATGGTCAATCGTTCATCGCGTTCGGTATCCTCCGTTTGATGATAAACGATTGAATGCCAATGCTGCACCGATCTTTGAAGATGAAATCGCCTCCAATCTTAGCGATGATGAAGTAGTCAAGGTGTTACCACCATACACCATTCAAAGTTCAGAAGGATGGTTGATTGAACGAACCATTGTTGACAACAACGGAGAATCCTATGATCGAATGACTGAATCCCTTACAGATGGCAAACCATTTGTTGAACTTGTGAAACAACAACGCAGAGGTTGGTACATCCTTCCAAACAAACTCCATGGTATTGCTCGAAGAATGATCAATGCTGCGGTAATTCTTCTTCTTGCGACACTTGTCTACCTCTTCTTGGAACCGTTGTTGAGTAGCATAGGCATACCAAGCGTTGGAACGAAAAGCCTACAGATCGGTCTTCTTGATTACCCTATACTGAGTATTATTGTTGTACCCATACTGATGTTACCAATTGTACTCCGATTAATTGCTAATTTCGTCGATCTCAAGCGTCAACAAGACTTCTTTCGAACACCAATAGAGCAACCAGTGGTCGAATTCGATTTGCCGATTGTCAGTGGAAAGCCATTGTCTGGCCGCATTAAATTGCCCGAAGAATTGCCTGATTGCAAATCAATATCCTGTCATTGGCAAGTAGGTACTCTTCCACCATCAAGAGAGGCTCTCATTGAACTCTCCAATACAACGGAGGGTTCACAACCACCTGTCGGTCTCTCTACACCGTTACCACATCACTGGGAAGCAAGTCTAGATGACGGTACTGCAGGTGGTGAAGATTCGCCAATCGAGAGAAAGGATATCCAAGGTGGTGTTTTTTTGCGACCAATGCGATTTTCTGCTGAAGGTGGTTCCTCGAAAATTGAAAAAGATGGTACGTTTTCCATAACGCCTCCACACCAATCGTGGCCTGGAACCGTCAATTCGCCACTCCACCGTATCCATTGGGAATTTATTTTGAAGATTAAAAGAAACAAGCAAATGCCTCTGCTTTGGGTTTGCCCAGTTCATGTTCAATTTCCGGATTCAATCGTTCACCTCGAAGACCTTGAAATCAACGATCCCAGAACAGAACAGTTCTTCATCGGCGAACGTTAGATTGATGTCCTTCAGGGCCATGTAGGGTACATGGCCAACAAGCCTTTCCTCGCTGTTTTGCTTTCGCTGTTGATGCTCTCCGGTTGTTTCGGAAGTAGTGACGCGAATACTGATGTCGTTGAGGATGAGCCTGTTCCAATCCCGTTCACGTTAACAGCAGAATGGGATAAAGAATCAATCACAGGCGAACTTGATGAAATTTCAAATCTTAACGTACTTCTTGAAACAACAGGTGTAGGCGATTATTCCGTCGAAGCAAGCATAACGCACTCCGGCGAAGCTGTCAGCCAGTCTGAGTACAGCATAACCAAAAAGACAACAAGTATTTCCGTTGTTTTGCTACCAAATGAACCAGGCACGTACGTTATCGATCTCACGATAGTACCAACAGAGGGAGATCTGATTGGCATGACAAATACAATCGAAATTCTCCTCCCAGAGGAAGGGACGACATCGATTGTTGCACCACAATTTCTCGTCGTTGAGGCTGCAATGATTGTTCTTCAAGGTCAAGTATTGCATCAAGCGTTGGAAACCTGCACAAGCGTGATTGAAATCAGTGAAGAAGATTCATCGGTGACAACGAACACACTACCTCTACAGGATGACGGTAGCTTTTCTTACATTTTGACCGATCTTGACGTTCGTACAGAAACCTTCTTTGTTCGAACAAGTGCAGTGTGTGGAGAATACACGGTCACTGAAGATTCGAAGAACATCACCATCATCGTTGAAGAAAACAACGATGCAGATGGAGATGGAATCCAAGATAGTGTCGATTTGTGTCCAGATGGTTATGGTGAATCGGACGGATGGGCGTCGAATGCTCAAAGTGATGCTGATCAGGACGGTTGCAGAGATTTCGACGAGGACCTAGATGATGATAACGACGGAATTCTAGATGCCAATGATGGTTGTACATCGACTCTGGGGTGGACAAGTACTCAAGAGAACGATCGAGATCAGGATGGATGTCATGACGATAGTAACGATGACGACGATGATGGTGATGGTATTCTGGACGTCAATGATGCCTGCTTGGATGGAGAAATTAATTGGCCAGCAAACCTCTACAACGACTGGGATCAGGATGGCTGCAACGATCTTCTCGAGGATACTGATGACGATAACGATGGCGAGCCTGATGCTACAGATACTTGCCCAAAGGGTCGTTCAAATTGGCAAGCAGAGCGAACAATGAGCACAGATTTCGACATGGACGGATGTTATGATGCAACGGAAGACGTTGATGATGACAACGATAACGTCAACGATGTCAATGCAACTGGGGCAACATTGGACTTGTGTCCAACGACGCCGGCCAATGCAACGGATGTTGATGAATTTGGGTGTGCTGCCATCGAACGTGATACCGACGGTGATGGCGTCAACGATCTCGTCGATGCATGTGAAGGTACACCGAGCGGATTGACTGTCAACGCAGTGGGATGTGCTGACATCGATGGTGACGGTGTGTTTGAAAACGTTGACATTTGTGCTGACAGTCCTTCGCGATGGACGATTGATTTCGATGGTTGTGCCATCGTCCAAAAGTCAGTTCAATGGACGGCTGGTACTTCTGTTAATGGCCCAATGGACATCGTACCAACCTTCACAGTACCAACGCTCGATGGTACGTTTGCATTCCAGAATAAGTGGACTGGAAATGATGTCTATTTGTTTATGTTCAAGTATACAGATGGAAGTGGTAACTCGAATTCAGCGACTTGGTCGACAAATCCGGGAACATTTATTCGCAATTTACCTGACAACACTCACCTGTTCTACGGTTCTTTCGATTCAAGTTATCACAACGATGTTCTCTCGCGAAAGAGCGATGTTGAAGCACGCCTCAATCCGAGTGAAGAAGAACAGTGGGATGGCCGTATTCACTACATCGATATGGATGCAAGCAACATACAAGGCGGCTTAGGCCAGATGATATCCAACTTCAACAGTCCGTTCTTCATGGGTATTGATCGATTCCAGCGTGCACGCGATACCGGCTCAATCTATGCATGGGTTTCACAAACGAATGATCCATTCCACTATACATATGAACCACATCAATGGAACGCTGAATTCGAACCAGAAATTCGAATGCAAGATACGGGTATTGATGTTGTTTCCCTCTACGATTTCGAACGACATGCCGGTGGGTGGGGAGCAAATCACAATTCGTACAGGAATGCAACCTTCACATTACCAGAGAATCTATCATCGTACGACACACTCGAAGTGTTTCATGAACATGCCTGTGATGAGAGAGCAAATCGATATCAAAAGAGCGATGGAAGTTATGGAGGATGTCATGAATGGGATTATCTCGCACATCTCTACATTTGTGATGCAGATAATTCATCGGTTTGTGGAACTGAATTCATGCGTTGGATTACAACTTATGGACGCGAAGGACGGTGGTTAACCGATATTAGCCCGTATTTGTTCATGCTTGAAGACGATCAAGAGCGAAGATTCAGATACAAAGGTGCAAACAAAGGAGACCTTACCATCAAATTCTTGTTTTCAAATTGGGGAAGTGGTGAGCGAGCATTTGATGCTGAGTTTGGCTTTACTGGAGGACAATTCGATGGAACATACAACAATGAAAGTCGATATGTTCGAAGTATGAATTTCACTGTACCAAGTGAAACGACCAGAGTTGAGATTGTTGCAACAATCACAGGTCATGGTTTCCAGAAGGACGATGCGAATTGTGCTGAGTTCTGCGACCATCAACATCACTACTACATGGATTCACACCACACCTATGAGTGGCATCCAATTGTCTATTCCAGCACAGGTTGTGAAAATGAAGTCAACAATGGAGTCGTTGCCAATCAATTCGGTTCATGGCCGTTTGGAAGAGCAGGTTGGTGTGCAGGTCAAGATGTCAAACAATGGAGTTTCGATATCACTTCCTGGGTTGACATGAATGGCCAGAACAACGAATTGACCTATCGAGGCCTCTTCAATGGACAAGAGTATAACCCAACTGGCGAATCAAGCAAAGGTGGACGAAACATCGTCGCTGAGATTTGGGTCGTATTTTACACCAACTCAACCACTTGACGTGGTGGTTGACTAATCGTCTCAGGTGCATCGACAAGAGCGTTTGGCGTTTCAAGTAAATCATAATCGCTGTTGCGTCGCTTCGGGATGAATCCTGCACGTTGAATCGAAAGTTGTAATTCGTATTCAGTCGCACTGAATTTTGTCGTTCCAGAAGCGGAGACAACGTTCTCTTCCATCATGGTTGATCCTGCATCATCAGCACCTGCGAGCAAGGCCATCTGTGCAATACCCATACCCATCGTCGGCCATGATGCTTGAATATGGTCCACATTGTCCAAGAACAAGCGAGCGATCGCCACATGGCGCAAGTATTCCGTTGAACCAGCGCCACGTTCAAACCTATTTTGGCCACGATTTCTTTTTCCGAATGTATTGGTTTCCAACTGTACTGGCCATGCAATAAACGATGTAAAGCCAGGTAAGCCCAGCGAACGGATTTCTTCTTGTTGTTCTCGGATTCGATGGAGGTGTTGGACACGGTCTGCGTTGGATTCACCAAAACCGATGACATTGGTTGCACTTGTTGTCAATCCAAGTAGTTGAGCTTCTTTCATGACCCGCAACCAGTTGTCAGGATGTCCCTTTTTTGGAGAAACATCCTTCCGTACAGACTCAACAAGCATCTCAGCACCACCTCCGGGTAGTCCATGCATTCCAGCATCCTTGAGTTGTTCCAATACTGTTTGTGTTGACAATTGAGTGACTTCAGCAATTCCTTCAATTTCAATAGGAGAAAAGCAATCCAAATCAATCGTTGGATGGCGTTGTCGTAACGCTTTGATGAGATCGATGTACCAATCAAATTCAAGAGCAGGATTCACACCGCCCTGCATCAAAATACGGGAACCACCAATTGCCTCAAGTTCGTAAATACGGTCGTGGATTTCATCGTAGGATTGCGTATAGGTTTCTTCATGACCAGGTGGCCGATAGAAGGAACAAAATTGGCAGTTAATCGTACAGACATTGGTATAATTGATGTTCCTATCTACGAGGTAGGTGACTTCGTTCGAAGGGTTATGTAGACATCTTCGATGATGAGCAACTGCCATTAGCTGGTGAAGCGGAGCATCGTTGTAGAGTTCAATAGTTTCTTCGACCGTCAACCGAAACGGCTCGTTCGAAGATACAATCCTTTGCAGCGTCTCTTGCCAAGCCATGCGGCCACCTCAGAGGCTACCAACAATTCGTTCAATATCAGTAATTGTTTTTGGACATGAAATGGTAAGGACATCGGGATCTCCATTCGTAACGAGTACATCATCTTCGATGCGAATCCCAATGTTTGCATACCGTTCTGGACAATCAACATCAGGGCGCCATGCTCCAAAATAGAGACCGGGTTCTACGGTTAGAACCATCCCTTCTTCTAGCAAACGTGGTGTGCCATCGGGCTTGTAAGTGCCCACATCGTGTACATCTAAACCGAGCCAGTGTCCCGTATTGTGCATGTACCACTTGCGTAGTTCACCGGTTTCAACATCAAGTGCTTCATCCAGCGTTTGCGTAATAATTCCAAGTCGAATCAATCCTTCAGCGAGTGCTTTTCTTGCAACTTCGTGTGGCATATTGTATGGGTTGCCTACTCGACAGGCATCGATGGCTTTCTCTTGAGCATCCAGAACGATTTCGTAAATTTCTTTTTGTGCATCTGAGAAGGTTCCCCCAATAGGCCAAGAACGCGTAATATCTGCTGCGTAACCCCGGTACTCTGCGCCGGCATCGATCAGAATAACTTCATCGGAATGACAAGGTGAATTGTTGACTGTGTAGTGAAGAATGGTTGCATTTTCACCGCATCCAACAATGGATGGATATGCCCAACCACTCGTACCTCCGTAAACGAAGAATCCCTCGATGATGGATTGGATTTGAAATTCATGTATTCCGTCTTTGCTCGCAGCCATTGCTAATTCGTGTGCTTTCGACGAGACTTCTGCAGCATAACGCATCTGTTGAATCTCCTCATCGGATTTACGCAATCGCATCTCAGCAATGCGACGGCTGGGATCTTCGACACTGATTGGACCAGAGCCAAAGTGTTGACGCTTTCGATCACGCTTCTCAACTGCAGACATGACGATTGAATCGATGCGAGGGTCAATACCAGGACGGACGTGTACACGCACCGAAGACTCAAGAAAGTGTTCAAGATGTGAGCACATGTCATGACACGAATCAGCACGATCGATTGGCCAATCTTGCAATGCACCTTCTGTACCAGGGCGTCGTCCTTCCCAAATTTCCATGAGTGTATCTTTTGGTTGAACAAAAAGATGAGAAATCCATTCTCCATTATCATGGTAAAACATCAATGTAGCTTCTGGATCTGTCCAACCACACAAGTACATCATATCGCTTGAGGAACGGTACGGATAATGTACATCGTTGCTCCTTTTTGCTTCTGGTAGAGAGGAGATAATGATGAGATCATCAACATCGAGTTGGGAAAGCAGACGGGTTTGTCGTTCTCGATAGACCTCCTTCGACAGGGTAGGTGGTTTCTCTGGCAACGTCTTGTATGCCTCATCGAACATTGTGCTCATTGTATCTATGCAAACGTCACAGTTTTTTAATCAATTCTTTGGCTCTTTGCCACGTTCTGTCCATTTCGCAAACCCTGTATTCGAATCGGATTGCTTTTGTTGACGCATGTATACAAGCACGGCAATGGTAAAAATGAAGAGAAGTGAAACCGTTGATGTAAGAATGGAACCGTTGTTTGTATCGAATGTTTGTTCTTCTTGATGAACAATTTTGAAGGTTAATTCAGATGATTCTCCATCGTCATCTGTAACTTGAACTCTAATTTCTCGATAATTAGGTTGTTGGAGATCACCTGAAGCGAGGAAGGACTTACCGCTGAGAAGTGTTTTACCATCAACGAACCACGTATACTCGAGGATGTCTTGATCGTTGGACGTATCGAATGATGAATTCGCACTAAATGTCCAATTTCCAGAGGATGGAACGGTGAGAGTTGAACCGTCTTCTACAATAAAGCCATCGAATCGGAGTTCGATAGTTGGAATAATATTGCTAACGCTTACATTGTGACTCGCCGACACCAAATGTCCTCCTATGTCACGAACCAGTGCATTGACACGATACTCTCCTGCCTTTGTCGGCTCGAAAATTAAACGATTGTCCTCAAGTATCTCAGACTCCAAAACGGCACGCGGCGTTCCATCTGGTTCGGTGATGCTCCACGTGATGGTATACGACGATCCTTCGTATCCGTCATCAACATCGATATCGACCATGATTGGTTGTGATTCAATTACTTTATCGATAGCCGAGAGGTTCACAACAGGTTTGGATTGATCAACAACAACAAACTGGGTAATGTTGTTCGAGGATGTGAGATAAACATCCTGAATTTGTACCTGCAAAAGATAATACCCATCTTGTATCGATTGTGCATCAGCATCAACCTCGATTGCAAATAGGTTGCCTGATGTAACATCGGTGCTATCGAGTCTTGTGTAGGATTCCGAACAGATGCCGAATGGTGCGGGACAAATTCGGACATTTGAGAGAATCAATTCAGTCGTCTCAAGTGACTCAATTTGCAATGGTGGCAGCAAATAATTGAATGACAATTCGAGTGATTTGTCGTTGAAGATCTTTGTTGAATAGATTTGACTGTTGTCAATATCCAATGGATGCCTCAATACCGGGCGATGATGCTCATTGCCACTGTACACAATCAAACCAAATGAAATCAAATCTGTCTGTTCAAGCAACGATATTTCGATGTAGCAAGTACAATCTATGGATTCCATATTGAATGAATGTTCCCATGACCACATCGTCAAATCTGTACCAGATTTAGTGTAGGGTACAACTTGATCAAGATAAGGACTTGAAGTTAGGAGAGACCATTGCTCAGGTTGGGAAATATTCCAAACAGTGATTTCTACTGATGTAAGAGGAACAGTTGAATCACCTGATAGATTCAAATTTGATACGATGTGAATTCCGTCGAGTTGGTCGAATGAGATCTCAGGTTCCGTCGGTGCATCGCTAGCAATTGCCGTTAAGGAAGAGACATTGAAAATCAAGCACAGAACGAGCAAATGAACTGTCTTGGTCTTTCCGAACATGCTTCACTGACCTTCAAACGGATCGCACAATTCACCTTGACCCGGGAAACTGATTGGATTTCGTGGGTTCGTATCCCACTTAAACTCACAGTAATTTGTATGGCCGTCACCATCGCTGTCCACTAGCCGATCGGCTCCGTCAAATGGATCAAATTCGAAGTGGAACTCCCAGCCGGTAGCCATTCCATCGTCATCGTGATCCATGTAGTAAACTTCAGGACCGTCCTCCCAAGCGTCACCATCTGTGTCGTTGGTAACAGGATTTGTACCGTTTTGAAGTTCTTCAAAATTGGTGTAATTCTCAAGGTTGTTGTAGAATTTCATTCCATCTGGTGTATCAGGATCAATGTTGCACTCGGCGTTGGTCGAGTCGTTGTATCCAGGGCAGTATTTCTTAATCAAACCCGTTCGGTTGAGACCATCTTGATCCGGATCTTCCTCTCCATCATTGATTCCATCAAGGTCGCTATCGGCCATCGATGGGTCCATAACACCACGCGCGCCATATGCATTGATGGTAGCATTGTCAACGAGATTGTTGTTGATTGCTTCGTAGGAGTACTGAACTTCCCATCCATCAGGTAGTTTATCACCATCGGTATCGTCATCCACTGGGTTTGTATTCCAGTTTGTTGGGGACTCAGCACCGTTCGGCAACGTATCGTTGTCGATGTCATATGTATCGTCCTTGAGCGAGTTGAGAGAGGGGTCAAGAGCCCAACGACCTTTGCATCCATCGCAGAGTGGGTTCCCAGGCATATCAAATCCTGACAGATTCATTTCGTAGACCTCGTACTTCTTTTGCAATTCAAAACCGCCGAGCCAATTAATCCAGACATAGCCCCCTGGTTCCATGAGACAGCTGTTGGATGTGCTTTCAGTGCATCCGGGTCGGTCCCAATTTGAAATCGCAACCCACAGGGAATGGGAATTTGTGTTGTCTTCGGTAGACTTGACTTGCATTTCCCATCCATCAAGCATGCCGTCAGCATCTGTGTCGTTGATCAATGGGTTGGTTTCGTGTTGGAACGGTCGTGGAATAAACAGAATTTCGTTGCCATCGATTAGACCATCGTCATCCGTATCCGAGTTGTTGGCATGCGTGACGAAGTTATCGGCACCGGCGATTACCTCTTCGCCATCTTCGAGTCCGTCGTTGTCTGTGTCAAACATACAAGCCGATGTGAAATATTGTTCACCGTTGAAAATGTAGCCGAGTACAGACTCTTGTTGGTCACTTTCACCATCACCGTCTGTATCTACATTGGAAGCATTCGACCCTTGACCATCGCAAGCAGAAGAGAACTCAACAAAGTCAGAGAGGCCATCCGCATCAGTATCCGCAAGACCGGGATCTGAAACAACCCACGTCAATTGCACGCCGCGGTTAACGACCAAAATCTCCCAGCCACCCACTTCGATTCCGTCGAGGAGGCCATCGAGATCTGTATCTCCATGTGTAGGGTCTGTTGAGCGACCAACAGCATTGCCGTTGTCATCAAATCGAGCTTCGTATTCCATCAAATTGGTGAATCGTTCGGATTCTTCTACAATGTTCATCCAGACAAACAATCGAGTTTCGACTTGATCACCGGGTGCTACGTTGATGTGGTAGACGTACCCATCAACAGGAGCAACGAGATACACGGTCTGCTTGTTTCCACCACCGAGCGTGTATTGCCCTCGTGCAACGGTTGAATTTGCCGTAACATAATCTCCTTTTTGTACGTACACATCGACAACCGTTGTCGTTAGCTCAAGTTCATTGAAGACGACATCACCGTCGCCATCAGAATCCCATCCATCGAAATCAATGTCATCGTTAGCATTGCTAGCATTGCGTGGATTGAGTGGGTATTCAAGCGTCGTTCGGTTGTATTGGCTTGCTTCCCAACCATCAGGCATTCCGTCTTGGTCCGTATCTTCGGTCCAAGGTGATGTGAAGGATGGGAGGCCATTGACGAGGTCGAATTTCAAGGCGACCTCATACTCTTCAAGATTGTTGAGTCCGTCTTCATCCCAGTCGTTGTATCCGTCCGATGCATTGGATGGGTTAAGGAGTTCAGAAACGGCTTTTTGCGGATTGGTAGCACCAAATGGGTGGTTGTCCTTGAACGAAAAACAATACTCGAATCCGTCAGGCATTCCATCACCGTCTGTGTCCCAGTCACTCGGGCCGTTGAGATACCCATCTCCATCCATGTCCGACAAAAACCATGACGCACTTACTTCATCAGCAAACGGAGCAGCGGTTGGAAAACGTTGTGAAGGAGGAGTGATGACGGGTTCACCACAGTTTGAACCAAGCTGGAAGTCGAGAATCATGTTGGCGTTGTTGACTTCGAGAATGTCAGGAAGCATGTCGTTGTCTGAATCCTTTGCAGCAGGGTTCGTACCGTATTCTTCCTCCTGGAAGTTGAGCAGACCGTCGTCATCGAAGTCAAGGACTTGGTCACAGGAGTGGCGGCCGAGTGGGCTTTCCAATTCTTCCCAAGTTGGTGCACCCTCGAAATCTTCGAGGATATCTGAAAGTGTTTGCTCGAGTGGGCCGTTAAGGAGAGAGCAATCCCAGTTTCCAGACAGAGGATTGAACAGTGTTACGGTTCCATCTGGCGATGAGACGTTCATTGTGTAAATCGACTCCCAACGGTCGTTCAAACCATCGTTGTCTGTATCTGCTCGCTGAGGATCGGTCCCCAATTCAGCTTCTTGCTCATTGGTGAGTCCATCGTTATCAGGGTCTCCGTACCTGCCTTGGGTTGGGTCTGGCCACGAATCGCTTTCGTTGCTTACTTCTGCACCGTCAGCCTGATTTGTGGAACCAGACTCTTCCTCAGCTTCTTCTGCTTCACCACTGTCGAGTGGGTTGAGGCCGTGAGCAACTTCCCAGCCATCACTCATACCGTCGTTGTCCGTATCAGGATCGTCTTTCAGCGTACCGTACTGAGACTCTTCAAGAACGTCGGGCAAACCATCTCCATCGGTATCGATTGCATCACCGGAGGAGATTTCGATTTGAGGCGTAATCTCCTCTTCGGCTGCGCTATCAAAATCTCCGACGCCAGACGATGTTTGGTAGAACCCACTGATACCCACAAAGAGAGATCCAAAAATGAGGGTTGAGATGATTGCTGCGTACGCCATTTGATTGTGATTGAGTGACATAGGTTGTAGCCTCCGCGTCTTGACTGCTCTGTCGACGACATGGTTCGGTTATGAACCTTGACCTTGTTTGCGCAAAAAACCGAATGCAAATACGGAGACAATCACTGATTTTCATACTCTAGTAAAGATTGGATTTTGACCACAAAATTATCATTTTCTTGATGCAAGGATAAACGATAAGCTCGCCCATGTGCACGCTCCCACATTCCACACAGTAATCCAACCGTGAATGGAAATTGACTTTGCATGGACATTGTCAATTCCAGAGTGTAATCCGAAGTGTCGTAATCGGTAACTTGTGCACCACCCCATCCACGTTCACAAATGTAATTTTCGATGTACGCAGTCCAACTGGATGCATCGACAATGTAAACAGGTTGTTCACTCTTGAGAAACATGCCGGAAATTGATTGAATAATTGCTCTCAGGAGGTGTTTGAGCGTATCAAATTCAGGGGAGACTGTATCAAACCATTTTACATCCTGATGCGGGGCATAGGGCAGACACCCAAGTAAAAACCGCTCCATTGATTCGATAGGAATCAAGACGACACGCTCACCCTCAAACTTCAATTCATATTGGGAGTGTTGGTCAACCATCAACGATGAATCTGTAATTTTCACTTCATCATCGATGGACCAAGGCAGGGGTTCGAGGGGTTTGGGGTGAGGCAGGTCTGGTGAAGATTCGGTTTCGATCTGCACAGTTTGAGTCCTCGGTTCAACCCATCGTACCTTGAATCGCTGTTCGTGATACGTTTCGAGGAGGTACTGGCCTAATGCAACAGAGAGCAATGGATGAGCACTCTGCACGACGTTTTGCTTCTCAAGTTGAAAGGCACCCCAACCGAGTTGGCTCCCGATGTTATCGGATTCTTTCTTGAACTTCTTTTTCCGAAACAATCCACCAATTCGTGGCATTGTGTTCTTGAACTCCAAAGAATCAACGACGCCATTGATGAATGTGCGGCTCAAAGGATGATCGATGATGGCTTCAAACTGATTCCACCATGAATGGAATTCATGCTGTCTCCAAAGAACGACTTCACCGAACAATGGATGGATAAGTTGGCCACGATTTGGAACGATGTCCAACAAGACGGTTGATTCGATGTACCTCACATCCCTTCGTAGGCAGGGATGGATTCGGAATCAAAGCAGTATTGGACATGTTGGAAATCGGATTTCAAGTGCTGAACATCATGACGGACCTGCTCAGGCGCTTCCTGCTTCAGCAAGACTCGTGCATAGAGCGATGCAACTTCCGCCATTTCATTGACCCCCATGCCGACACGTGTCAATTCCTGAACGCCGAGGCGTAGTCCAGATGGGGACATTGCCTTTGTGTCTCCAGGAAGCATGTTCATGTTTGTAATTATGCCAGCATCCTCGAGTTTACGTGCAGCGATAGCACCTGCTCCAGAATCTGTTTCGCCGTGCCTCGTGAGAACTTGATGCGATGCCGTGTAGCCTCTTGACTCGGCAAGAACGTCAAAGCCTTCTGCAGCGAGTGACTCAGCGAAGGCCTTTGCATTGCGCACAATATCACTTGCATAGGCTTGACCAAACGCCTCAAATTCAGCAAGTGCAACAACTTTTCCTGCAACGTGATGCAAATGGTACGAAGAGCAGACGCCGGGGAACATGGCATTGTTGAGGCGTCGATGGAACGATGCATCTTCGCTCGATGATAATAGAAATCCTCCTTGAGGCCCGGGGAAGGTTTTGTGTGAGGATCCAGTCATGATATCAGCACCTTCACGCAACGGGTCTTGGAAGACTCCACCAGCGATAAGCCCGAGGACATGCGCTCCGTCGTACATCACTGTTGATCCGACCTCATGCGCTGCATCGGCTAATTCTTTCAACGGAGTGGGGAACAAAAACACTGATTGTCCTACCAGTGTAATTCGAGGCTGCACTTCTCGAATGAGAGCACATGATGCATCGACATCGGGTTCCATTCGATCCTCGTCCCAAGGATACGTAGAGACGTTGAGGTCACGCAATCCAACAGCACCCATTCGAGCATGAGAAATGTGTCCGCCATCGGCGGTTGAAACGGCGGTGATTGCATCACCCGGTTTTGCAAGAGCTTTCAATGCACCAATGTTTGAAACGGTTCCAGATGTTGATTGGATGTTGGCAAAATTTGCTTGAAAGACCTTTTTTGCTAGATTGATTCCAATGTCCTCGATTGTGTCGAAATCATCGCAGCCTTGATAGTACCTCTTACCGGGCAACCCTTCTGCATATCTGCCATGAAGATCGGAATTTATTGCCCGTTTGACGTTGGGTGAAATAATGTTTTCAGAGGCAATCATGCCGAGGCCGTGCCCGTACAATCGTGCACTTTTCGCAGATGCGTCGAGAACTGCGTTCACCGAATCACGTGGAGAGAGATTTCCCATGCAAGACGCTGGGCAACGAGGTTCATGAATTCTGTGAAACAACCAGCAGGAATTCAACGCTGGCTTGGCCTTCTTGGCCCAGAGTATGTGGAGCGTTCGCTTGCGATGGTATGTGTCGGAACATTACGATCGGAGAGGTTCAGGTCAGAAACAGGCGTTCGGCTCGGGCCGATGCTTGTTGAGCGATTGAGTGCTGTGGTCTTTTTCTGGATCATTGCTTGTCGGCCTCGATAGGCAACAGGGCCAATCAATCGTTCGAGAGCAGGCATATCTGAATCTTCTTCTTTTGGCCTCTTTAGCCACCATCCAGATGAAAGGATGGAGAGTTTACCTGGTCGGTTTTTGGAGATTGATAGCGCATTGCGCTTCAATCGTGATCGAATCGTTTTGTCGGAATCCTTGGGCAAACGTTCCGTCAACCACCCCGGAAGGCCAATGTCCAAAACAACACCGTTTACTGTCACAAGGATACCAGACAGCAAGAGATGGGTCCCTACCGGAATGTTGTCTCGACTTGGTTTGACCTTCGAACGCTTCATCATTTTTGCATACTGAACTAGGGATCGTTGATCTCGGTGCTTGATCTGTTTGCGTTGTTGACGATTGAACCGGTGCATTCCGTATTGAAGAATGAACAACGTTACAGTGGCAACCGCACCTTCGGCAGCTCCGTAGATCGAGTCCAGACCAATACCCGTAACAATGAAGATCATAGGCAGAAGAAAGAACTGGATAGTCCGATGAACGAGCGATGATGAATAACGTGGCGTCATGCCTCTACGAACGGCCTCGTGATTAACGATCATGACATTGGCGTTAATGGCTTCATCAATTCCACCTTTTGTGGCTAAACCTGCTACAGGATTGACTGGAGCATCATCGAGCCAACGACGCAATGACTTTCCTTTCTCAAGTACCAACGAAACCTCAATGTCCTCCGCATCTGCTTCGTGGCCGAGTATGACTGAGAGTGCCTTGACGCGAGGGTCGTTGACATCGCTTTCACGCAGTTCCTTGTAAATTGAGAGGGCTTGATGCCAATCACCTCTGTCGAGCAGACACAATGCTGCAGCGATACGAGGGCGAACTCCAAGCGGATCATGCTTCACAGATTCCAGAGCCAATTCCAATGCTTCTTCGTGTTTCCTTTGCATACGAAGCGTAGCCACATTGGAGATGGATGAGACAAGAGAGATTCGGTCTTTGTGTTGAGTGGCTTCCTTCGAAAACGTTGGGGACCAATAACGAAGCATGCGCATTTTTTCATTCAGGTGATCTATGGTCGAGTTGTTCTCCCAATCCCATAAGTCATCCTCATCAACGCTACCATGCCAAGGATCAATCCATTCACAGATGAATGCGAGGAGTTCAGGCTCATCGTATCCTTCAGGTTGTTGCAAGCCACGTAATGCACCTCGTGCTGCATCCAATCGACGAGTCGCAATGTAGCCGGTAGCGATTAGCATCCTTGCCTCGTCATCATCGCCACCTGATTGAGCAAGAACTTTCTTTGCTTCCTCGATGGCTTTTGGCCACAATCCACGAATGGCACAAGACCACATCTTTGCACGTGCTTTTTCATGACGAACCAACGATTGGTCACCTTCGATTGATTGTTTTTGGAAACGAATAAGGGCGTCAAGGTCTTCTTGGAGAGCAGCATTATCGATGTACTCACGCATCCAATCACCACCAGCTAACATGACAGCACCTTCACGTCGCTCCTCTGGGTCCAAATCAAAACGAATCTGGCGAAGAGGTGACAATCGTGCAATCGATAACAACCAAGTGAAGAGGAAAACAGCGTTACCAACTGCGATAAACATCCATGTAGCGAGCAATCTCATTTCTTCGTTGAATCCTCGATTTTCCAAGTCGGAAGTAAACGGCATGAGGTCTCCGAATTCCTTGTAACAAACGAGGAGGAGAAGGAGCACAGTATAACCAGAAAATCCAGCAAATGCAAATGAAATTTGTCTCCCTTGTGCAGCTTCTTCGGTACGAATTTCACGCGGTGTATCAAGCGTAACACCAAACATTCCGCCGAATGTCTGCCCACCGAGAATCAAGTTTCGTGTGAGTTCAAAAATAAACGCTAGACCGACAATCGCAATGTTCAATGAGAGATAGAACGACAAGAATTGAGGCATGGATTTAATGAATTCCCAATGGAACAAAAATTCGGAAATAAGATCGATGCGCACATAGATGGAGTGACCAATGATTCCACCAAAGTTCAAGATATCTTCGCTATTATCTGGACTGTTGTAGAGAACGTGGAACACGGTTACAATACCATTCAGGGCCGTGACTGGCATGGTAATCAAAAATAAGACCAGGAGCAAGGAGAACAATCGGTTGACAAAAGATGGTTTGTCAGGATCGATAGGATTCTTTCTGCCGTTCGCAGTCCTCCACTTATTCACGAGTAGCATGTTCCAGGACGCTCCCATGATGCGACCATATGCAAGGATCGTTGGTGCCATAAAGACCAACATGGTAATTGCTAACCAGACTGGAGTGATTTTTCCATCGTTTTGGTTTATACCATAAAAGAGTGCAATCATCGTAGCAAACAGGAGTATGGAAAGCGTGAGAATACGCCGAACACCGACACCAATCGAGGTTGCACCAATTCTCGTGTCCCCTTTACCGGCCAGTTGAGCGTTCATGGTTTCCCAAGGAGAAATAAGAATTGGAAGAAGGACAAACAAACCAATGATCCACAAGTTTGGCTCGAAATAAACCTCTGGCTGGAAAATAAGCTCAGAAATCAAAAGGAGGACACCGAGCATTCCCATCATGTAGAGTCCAACGCCAAAGGCTACACGGCCTTGTTGAAGAATCTCCCGAGCATCGTCAACGGTTCGTGTTAGTCGATGTACTTCGTACAGATTATCGTCAATCTCAAACGCGACTTGCAGAGCAGAAAGTTGTCGTGGAACGAAAAATTTCCACAACAATCCGGCAACAAACAAAGCGGACAACAAAGGGTACAGATAGGTAATGTCAAATTCTGTTGGCTGTGCAACTGTCGAGGCTGAAACTTGTGGAAGGAGTCCCAAGGCAACGAGGACACTGCCTAGGAATACCTTCCGCATGGAACACACCTCGATATTGTTCATGATGAATACTTCGCCGTCGTTCATCACGCTTTGCGGTGTCTTTGCAGAAACGCGTCGATGCGGTCAAATGCTGTGTGGAGCGTCGGAACATCCGGCAAGAAAACGAGTCGCACGTGACCTTTTCCTTTGTCCTGACTAAACCCAGAACCGTGAACGAGCAACACATGTTCCTCATGAAGTAATTGAAGGACAAACTGCTTGTCATCCTCTTTCCAATGCTCGTCCGTTAGTCGAACGAACATGTAGAATGCACCCTCGGGTGTTTCAACTTCAAGCCCCTCGATTTCTGATATTCGTTGGAGACAGACATCTCGACGTTCTTGAACAGTTTTGGAGTATTCCTTCATCCATGAGCGGTCTTCCTGCAAACCAGCCAGGAATCCCAGTTGTGCTGGCGTAGATGCACAAAGACGTGAACGAAGAATTCGCTCAACTCCATCTCGGACTGAGGCCAAAACAGATGTTGGGTCGTGAATTGCCATGTATCCAATCCTCCATCCGGGTGCATAGTAGACCTTTGAGACACCGTTCATTGTTACAACTGGAATTGAATTAGATCGACTTGCTGCGCTTACTTGACGGTTTGAAAAATCAAGACCATCATAGATTTCATCAGCAACAAGGATACAATTTGGCCATGGTTTCAGAATCTGCAGCAACCGATCAATTTCTTCTTGACCGACCACTGCGCCTGTTGGATTGTTTGGATTAATCAAAACAAACAGTCGAACATTATCGCTCATCTTTGATTCAATGTCATCAAAATCAAGCGACCATCCATCATCAGAATTTAATCGATATTCGATTGTTTCAGCACCGTACATTTGCGGATACGCCATGTAGGGAGGATAGTGCGGACCCGGAGCCAAGACTTGACTACCTTCTTCCAAGGTCGCCTGAAATAGGACTTGAAGTGCCTCTGTAACACCGTGGCAAACGTACACATCATCCGCTGAAGCAGGCCAACCCTTTGTGCGTTCATCATTCGCAATTGCAGTACGTAACTCCGGTAAACCATAAGATGGCGAGTATCCATTCTTTCCATCGTTCAAAGCTTTGGCGAAGGCTTCGACCATGTGTGAAGGGGTAGGCAATCCAGGGTATGCGATTGGATCACCGATGTTGAGCTTGATAATGGAGTGACCTTGTGCCTCGAGTTCGGTAGCAGGAACCACCACATCGCGAATGGCATACTCGATGTTGAGAGCACGATCGGTTGCGCTAATGGGTTGCATCGAATCACTTCACTCAAGGTTTGAGGGGTCAACACCACCCATGCTGCAGATGTGCCGGAACTCGTTTTCTTGTACGGGCTGAATCGAGAGTCGTTGTCCTCTTCGTATCAACAACATATCCGCAAGTGCTTCTTCTTGTCGCACAGCATCCAATGAGACAATGTTTTCCAGTTCACATACAGGTTCAATATCAACCATGAACCATCGAGGATTTTCAGGTGTGGACTTTTCATCGAAGTATTTTGAGGACGAGTCCCAAGACGTGAAGTCACCGTACCCTTCGTTGCACACTTTGGCTATCCCTGCTACATGAGGTGGTTTACAATTTGAATGATAGTAGAGAATTAAATCTCCAACCTTCATTTCATCCCGCATCATGTTCCTAGCTTGGTAGTTGCGAACACCGTCCCAATGGGTCTTCCCATCTGTGACGAGTTGTGCGTAGGGATAAACGTCGAGTTCCGACTTCATCAACCAATACTTGACCATGTTTGTTGGTAGGAATACAGGTCTTATCCCTTTGCTTGGCTTCACCACGCTTCTTTGTTGCTCGAATCGTGGATGAGAACCGCCTCCAAGACGTCCGGGTCATCTGCTTTCATTTTACCGAGTCCCAAACGTCTTGACATTGCGGATGGACCTCCGACAACACCGATTCCAAGTTTCTCGAGTGTTACGAAAATAGCAGGTAGAAGGAGCAAGGCACTCGCTGCTGCAACCCAAAGCAAAATGAGAATAACCGTTACAAACGGTTTGATCTCAGGAATCGGAATTTGATAGGCAGTGAACATACCAAGCGATGTGACGACGGCCGCCTCAAACAGCGACATTCCTGTTCCAACCGCTGCGGAACGAATCGCCTCAATTCCACCGCCTAGTTCACGTATACGATTGGCGATGTGAATTGAAAAGTCTACGCCCACACCCACAAGAATCGAGCCAATCATGACCGTTACGAGAGATAATGGCACATCCATTTGCCACATAACGAGCCACTGAAGTGCAACTGTAGCGATAACAGGTGATGTCGTCAAGAGAGAATACCGAATGTCTCTGAACACAACAGCGAGTACGATCAGTGTCAGCACAATGGCGAATCCAAGCGAGGTCCATTGTGAATCAACAATCAATTTGTTGACTTCGATAGCGGTTGCAGCGACTCCTGTCAGTTTTTCAGCACGTTCTTGATGCGTTCCCTGGAATCCCTCTGAATACTCGTTGATTTGTTCGACAGCCACGGCGGTGTCCGCTACAGGAATGAATGGCATGTCGATGTAAATCAGCGTTCGGTCATAATCTGAATTGATGAAAATTTCACGCATTTCTTTTGTCAATGAAGAGTAGAAAACATCGAGCAAGAAAATCTGACTCTGGGTTGAACCCGGCAAGCCAAATTCTTCCGGAGTCGTCAACAAATCCCAGAAGGTTGCACCTTGTGTAACTTCTTGGTCGAGCAAGACTTCGAAGGTGTTTCGAACATCCTCTGGAAGAATCTCATATCCGGGAATCTCTTGAATTTGTGCAAGGAGTGGTTGACCAGATAGAGTTGGGGCTAGTCCGGTTGCTTTCATGAGGAATACAACAGAAACAGCAGATGCATTTTCTACAGTATTGAGATTCCTCTCAAGGCCATCAATGATTTTCAGATTTTGAGCTGGATCATCATTGGTTGGGTCATTGTCGGTCACATCGCCAGATACATTTGCGTGGACAAGAACCATACCGATTTGGCCTGCATTGAATTCCCGGCTGTATTGTTTCATTTTGATGACCGGTTGCTCACCTTCAGGAGCCATACCAAGCAAATCGATGTTTTCTTCAACGTTGGCCTGACCCAGTGTCGCTGAAACGAGCACAAGAATCAAGAAAAATCCGATTAGGCTACGATCGCGTTTGATCGGAATATCCACCGCAGCATCGAAGACCCTTAATGGAGGATGTTTCGGCTTACGTAAATCGAGAATTAGGGTAAGATTCGGAACCATAAACATCGTTAGGATATAGACGATGACAATCCCACCGGACAGCGCAATACCAACGGTTTTGATTGGCGCCATTGGCGTGAAAATTAGTGAAATAAATCCAATAACGGTTGTAACAGCAGACAAGAAAACAGCACGACCTGTTGATTTCATAGAAGCTTGCATCTTTTCGGTTCTGCTACCTTCTTCTTCAGCGTACCTGTTGGTAATGTGCAACCCATATGAAACACCTAATGCAAGCAAAATTGGACCGACGATAATAACCGTCATCGTCACCTCATAATTCGATGCCCCGATAATCCCCAATGTCCAAAAGACTGCACACAGTGTTGGGAGCCCGGCAATAATGACAACTTTGATTCCCTGAATTGGGCGAATACCGGAGATTCCTGCTTGCAGAAGATCAGAGTGGAAAACAAAGAGACCAACAGCGACAAGGACAACTGCAAGCGGGAAAATTTCCCAGAACAAGCGGAAGGAAAACTCAGTCACCGAATTCGTAATTGGGACAGGCCCAGTCAGGGTCATTTTCAGGCCAAGGTCATCCCAATTACAACGATCAGCACTCGCTGGATTGCCGTTCTGATCGAATTCACACGGACGTTGTTCGGTCGAGATGTTGTCAAGTCGTTGTTGTGTTGCTTCGATGATGTCTTTGGCTTCGATGGAGTCGACGACTGCAACCGCCATGATGGCCCGGTCAAGTTTCAAATCCTCTCCATCAAAACATCCGTTGTCATCGGTATCTTCATCGTTCGGTTGGCCGCTGCATGCATTGGTATTTCGAGCAAGTTTATCGAGACCTGGCGTTGGTGATCCGTCGGTTTCGTACATTTCACCGATGATCAAATCGATGGTTGTCTGGGAAGGAATTTCGTAACCACCAGCAAATTGGTCATCTCCGGCAGAGAGTGCCGTGTTGACACTCGCTGCGAAATTCTCACAAACCTCTTGGAAGGAAGGGCATTGACGACCCAATTCGGTAATGAAAGCATCACGTACACGTGGCAAACTTGAATTGATTTCCTTCAGTACCGTTGAAATTGAAAGAATGTAAATGACATCATCGCTTTCGTTGTCAGAAACATAAGGATTGATGCTTTTTTCAACATAGCTGATTTCTTGTAAAATCCTTTGGTCAGTGATGTTGTTTTTATCCGATTCTATGTAAATGACCATAACGTTGGTTGTCCAATCCGCTTCAACCATTTCAATAAGTTCCTTGACCTCACTTCCATCTGGGAGGTATACTTCCATATCACCATTGACATTGAGCGCAGGTTCGTTTGGATCATCATCAAACTGCGTGTCGTCAAGGAATCCTGACGTTGTGACAAAATACAATGTGATCATCAAAAACAAGGCAACGGTTGCAATAGGAAAACGTGTGATAACACCCGTTGCTCCGGTTTTCTGCCATTCTCGTTTCAACCTCTTCGGAGCTTCGAGAACTGCGTCAACTGCCTTTTTCGCATCAAAATCGCGCACTCGGGCAGAGATGTCAACCGAGGCCACTCGTACACGCTCTCGGCTGTAGTCAGCAATCGCCTGAATACGTCCAACGTCCTCTTCATCATGAGAGGATGTTTTGTCTTCGGCGTCATCCGGCATACGGCTACCCAACAGCCCCTCGGGTCTTTCATTGAAAGTATTGCTGTCTCATTGTGAGGGAACCGTTGAAAAAGAAACGCACACAGGGTCAATCGGACCCCCCCGTTCACAGGGGGCAGGGCCGGTGTTAAGCATGGGAACGCCTCGACTTCCAGAAAAGCGATGGTCAATCGACCTCGAAAAGAGCATACAGGAACAACATTACGCAGATGAAAGCGCATATCAACAACGATATGGTTTCAAGCCAGAGAGTGGTAAACCAATTTTTGTGATTGACACACCACCTCCATACCCATCAGGGACGTGGCACATTGGTGCTGTTGCTCAATATTCGATGATCGATGTTCTGGCTCGTTCTCAACGATTGCTTGGTAAGGAAGTCTACTTTCCTTGGGGTGTCGATCGGAATGGAATTAACATTGAATTCACCGTCGAAAAGAACACGAAACGAAAGATGAAAACGTACGACAGAGAGGAGTTTCTCAACTTATGTCGTGAAACCATCGAGACCTTCACCCAAGCCATGCGAAAAACAGCTGCTCGTGTAGGCTTATCTTGCGATTTTGCAGCAGAGTATCTCACCGACGCTCCTGATTACCGATCCGTAACCCAATCAATCTTCATTGAACTTTTCAAAAAAGGAGACATCGTCGAAGACTTGAGGCCCAACATCTACGATCCGGTCGAAGGAACGACGATTGCTGATGCTGAAGTAGAGCGAATTGGTCGAATGACCAAATTGGTCGATGTTCGTTGGAAGACCGAAGATGGTGAAGACCTTGTCATCTCAACAACACGGCCGGAATTGATTTGTGCATGTGGCGTCGTTGTTGTCCATCCAGATGACCAGCGTTACCAACATCTTGTTGGGAAAAAAGCCATTCTTCCAATGCCGGTATCAGGACGTGAACAATCCGTTGAAATTCAGACACACCCATCGGTCAAGTCCGAATTTGGAAGTGGAATTTTGATGGTTTGTTCGTTTGGTGATCAAAACGACGTCGCAGTTTTCAGAGAACTTGGCCTTGCACCATTCCAAGCAATCGATTTGAACGGATGCATGACCTCAATCTCGGGCCCTCTTGAAGGGTTATCAGTCCTTGATGCCCGCACAAAAGCCATCGAGATGTTGGAAATGGAAGGTAACATCGACGCCATTGAAGAGCGACAGCAGGAAGTCCCCGTTTCAGAACGAGGGAAGAACCCTGTCGAAATCATCCTTCTGAAGGAATGGTACGTTCGTCAGACACACATGCAAGACAAGATGCTCGACTTGATTGAACAGATTGAATTCCACCCGCCACGTAACCGACAATTCTTGTTGGATTGGATGGACAACATTAGCATCGATTGGCCAATATCACGAAGACGATGGTATCACACTGAGATTCCGATTTGGTATAGTGAAAACGAGGACCACATCATCGTTCCACCAGCAGGAACCTATGTACAGCCTTGGAAGGACGTACCTCCAGAAGGATCAAGAGTGTTGCAACGAGATACCAGAGAGGACATTGGATCATATTCCGACCTCAAAGAGCAGATGGGGCAAATCCGTGGTGAAGAGAAAGTCTTCGATACATGGATGGATTCATCCAATTCCAATCTGTTCGTCAGCGGGTATCTCAACAAACCAGAGGTTTTCGAAAAGGCGTTCCCAACGGCTTTACGCCCTCAAGGAAAAGAAATCGTTCGTACCTGGTTGTACTATACTTTACTCAAATCTGCGCTCTTGCTTGAGCAACCAGGTTTCAAACATGTGTGGATTGATGGTTTGGGCATGGACCCGTGGGGCAGAAAGATGTCGAAATCGCTCGGAAATGGAATCGATGCAGATAGTGTTCTTGAATGTGGAGCTGGAGGACGAACAGGTTCATGGAAGGTGCGAGGACCAGATGGTTCGGTCAGTCTCAAAGCCAACAAAATTGGTAGCGAATGTTTCCGACTATGGAAGGCATGTGAAGCTCAAGTTGGAGATGATTTCCACATCAATCCAGAAGAAATTGAATCGAAGTACTTCGGTGTACTAACGAAGTTATTCAACGTCGCACGATTTGCTAGCCAGTTTGATTGTCCAGATGAGGAACCATCTGCACCGTATCCGATTGAAGATCGTTGGATTCAATCTGAGTTCGCAACCATGATGGCAAGCGTACGAACATCATGGGAAAATCTCGATATTTACACTGCTACTCAGGCTCTCAAGACATTCGGAACTGGTGTTTTGCCTTCACATTGGCTTGAAATGGCAAAATCTCGGTTGTACGATGGAGATCAGCATGCTGCTTGGACCATTCACAACATACTACGTGATTTCCTCGCTGCATTCAGTCCAGTTTGTCCCTTCTTTTGTCATCACATTTCAATGACGCTCTACGGAACGAGCGCTGTTGATGTTGATACCTTCCCCAATCTACCACCAGTCGATGAGGATTTAAATTCCAAAACTTCAGACATTGAGTCGTTCAACAGTGAGGTTTGGAAAACGAAGAAAGAAAGCGGCTTATCGCTGAATGCCGAGATAGAAGGCATCGTGATTCCAGACAACCTCACTGGATTCAAGGATACCCTCACTCGGATGCACAAATTACTCTGATTCATCGATAAATTCCAGCGTGGTTTGACGGGAATCCAATTCTTCGAGTAGCCCTAGTCGAAAACCGATGAGCCGAATTTTTTCATCTTGGTGAACATTTTCTGCGAACAGTCTGCGGACTTGTCTAAGAAACACATCTGTATCATCCATGGCAACGGGTATCGAACGCCCATGCGTATGTGTTTCAAAGCCAGTGTATCGGATCTTGACTTCTGCAAGGCGGCCCGCAATTCCTTCAGTTCGAGCCTTTTCTAACACAGACTGCGTCAATTGTTCAAGAAGTTCGAGCACATGCTCATGATCACTTTGATCGCTGGAAAATGTTCGCTCTTTACCAATCGAGCGTCGAGACCTTAGGGGGCTAACATCGTTGGATGTCAAACCCTCAACCACCCTTAACAACCAAGAAGCAAATCGACGAGATGTCATTCGGGCAAGAGCCAGTTCACCCAATTCAACCGCCTCGTCCATGGTTGTCACACCCCACTCTGCGAGAACATTGGCAGTTTTCGGACCAATACCTGGTACTTCTCTCACAGATCGAGCCTCGAAAAACTCTGAAATCTCATCCGGTAGAACTCGATGAATACCGTTTGGTTTGTTCACTTCGGAGGACATCTTCGCGATGATTCGTGTTGGTCCGATTCCAAAAGAAGCCGTTAACCCCACCTTTGAATGAATCGTTCGTTGCAGTCTTCGTGCAAGGGCCATCGCTTCATCCCAATCGTGCTTGACAATCTCAGTAACATCGAGATAGGCTTCATCGATGCTCGCTTGTTCGAATTTGACTGAATCTTGCCTCAGAATCTTCATGACGCGTCGTGAAGCCATCGAATACAACGATCGAGTACCCCGAATGAAGCGAGCAGGGCCAAAAGGGTGCCCAGGACATCGACGCCATGCTTCAGAAATTGGCATCGCAGACCGAACACCGTATTCTCTTGCAGCATAGTTGCATGTCGATACAATGCCTCGGCCACGTCCTTGCATCGGATCCGATCCAATGATTAACGGTTCATCCTCAGGGAAGCCGTGGTGAAGAATCTCGACCGATGCGAAAAATGCATCGAGGTCGCAATGGATGATGATTCGCTCTTCACGCACACACCGATACACTTGTCGGCAGTGTTTGAAATTCATCCTTCACTTTTCCATTACCCTCTGCAAAAACACTGAGGTTTGGTTTCAGTGATTGGCAATACTTGGTGAGACAATGCATCCAGTGGAACGACAGCGTAGTGAATTGCGCATCCCTTCGACAGGCATCACCCTGCTCGAGGGACCAGGGTACTTTGGAAAAGACGGCCGATTGCTCGCTCAACATTGGACGAGCATTCTTCTTTCGAGAGGGCATGCTGTGCATTGGATTGATGGAGGCCATCGGTTTGACCCAAGCGGGTTTTTTCCATCCATGCGTTCACTCGATTGTCCTATCGAAGATGGTTTACGTCGATTGTACATTGGAAGAGGATTCACCTTACATCAACTGCATGCACTGATTCAAAGAGTTCGGAATGAGGTTGCATTAACACAGGCATCGATGATTGTTGTCGATGGTATGCTCGCGATGTTTCTTGATGAACAAATCAAACGATTCGAAGCTCGTTCGATTCTACGTCATTGCATGGCTTCGCTCGAAGAAGTGGGCCGAAACTGTCCAATTGTTCTTCTCGATGGAAAGGCAACCTCTCCTTTGCATCAACAACTCAAGCATACGATGCGGCCTTATGTTCGACATCGATTGAAAGGAACATGGAACGACCGAGAGAAAACAACACTTCGACTCACAAGCTCCACAGGTGTTTACCAAATGACCATGAAACAACCAAGTCATCCAATTGCTCAACAACAATTGAACCATTTTACATCCATTGTTCCAACCGAGCGACTGGCGGCTCAAGCAGTTGCTCTTCCGACCAACCAAACGGAGCGAGAACCGACCATATTGCCCGCACAGCAAGTCGACGGTAGTAATCGACATCGATGCGCCGAAGTGGACCATCCAAGTGTTCACATTCCCGTGCAAGAACAACACGTTGCAACGGATTGATGGCATCTTTTGTGCATACAACAAAACGTACTTTTGAAGCCAATTCCAGAGGATAACCGAGCGACTCTGAGCGCTGATAGGCCAACATAGCCACGGTTTGTGAGGAATTCGCAGAGGGCCTTCGAGAGATTCGTTGGGCGATGAGCAAATTCTTTGCACGCACCTGATGGTGCTCAAGACGCTGCACTTCGTCGAGGAGAAGACGTTGAATGTGGCATTGTACACGATAACTTGGAATGCCATCGACCAAATCCTCGGTTTCCGCCAGCATTTTCAACGCCCGTGTTTGCAGTTGAGCAACCCAAGGACACGTCGAATGTTGCCGTAACTCAAGGCCTCGAATCTTCATTCCATTCTCGCCATATGCCCAATACTTCGTAAGTGAACCACCGCTGTGCACCCTGCTTGGGAGGAAAGCGATGCAGCGGTACGTTGCTTCGTATTCGAGAGGAATGCCCGTCATTTTGTGCACATGGTTCGAGAGTTCCATCGCAGATTGATGCTGCTCTTCGAGAGAACGACCCTCTCGATCACGGATCCAGATGGAATCGACAATGGCATGCAACACTTCCCAACCACGTTCTTGGGCACAATCGATGGTCTGCAAGAGAAGCTCACGAGCCCAAGCGCATATGGCTTCATGTGCTTCAATACGACCAAAACGAGCGTTTCGATATCCTGTGTAACCAAAACACGTGACAAGAAGCCATTTGAGAGCGTTCTGCTGACGATCGGCGGCATCGCCCTTAACGACAATTTGCTGCTTAAGGTGACGACGTCGTTCAATGAGAGGTGCAACGACTCGACCGAGAAAACCGTGCCTGCGACCACATGTATGCGTCATCAATTCAGGGACTTGGAACGCATTTGAGCACTGTTGAGGAAATGCAAGACTTGCTGATTTCCATTGTTGCTGTTGCAATTGAAACCGCTTTTTGGCTTCATCCGGGTGAAGAGGTAGTGGCGTGGTGTTCTTCACGGGTTGACAACAACTGCAATTCAATGTCTCTGGAGAGATGTTACGCGTTGCGATGATGCTTGGAAAGAGACTTGCAAAATCGAGTTCGATGACGTTGGCATAGACACCAGGTCGGCTGTCTAAGTAGAGCCCTCCTCGATCGGATTGCAACAAATCCCATGCTGACTTGGTATCTTCAGGACGCGTCTTTTTCCACGGAACAAGCACACCATCTTCCATTGCTACTCGATATTGTATCGCACTGATGACCGAACCCGGAGATTTCCTTGAGGCATCACTGATTCGTGTTGCAGAAACACGCGCAAGTTCGTACAGTCCATCGAGCCCCCCTTCTCGAAACATGAAACTTGACGAAAGATCGATATGAATACGACCTTCGAGCGGGAACTGAGGATCGCTTCGCAACACCTGCCCATAGGACGAAAGAATCCTCGTTTGACCAATCTGTCTCAGAGGAGTCTGGTTTCGTCCAAGACTGATTGCTGTATGTTTGGCTTCAACATAACGCAACAGATGTGGAAAGCCTTCGGTGTTGCCACGCAACGACAGCACAAGATCCGGATCATACTTTCGAAACCACTGTTCCAATTGTTGGAGAGATGAGGATTGCTGCAGAAAAAAAGCAGCTTGTGGCCCTGTGACGGTGCCAGACGTATCGCATGGTGTAACGAGAACACGTGTTGGCTGGCGACACAGGGTTTCTCCTTGACCAACCTCCTCGAGAACAACCTCAAGTCGACAACATCGCCAGTCACGTCGTTGAACATCTCTTTCCAAGAGCGAAAGGTGGTTGTTTTCGAGAGACACAGGTGAACCAATGGTCAATCGCTTCGAAGTGAGATATTGCTGTTCAGCTCGAACATCTACGGAATAGAGGTTGTATCGAACATGCTCACCACGCGCATCGATGTGTTCGGCGAGAGCGCGTAATGTAGCACACGATTCAAGCGTAAGTGCAAGCATACGTTCCGTATCGAAGGAACCCAATTCGGGTCGCTTTCTCTCGAAGGCATAACGTTGCAGGCCGAATCGAATCCAGAGTTCAGGCTGCGACAACCATTCGACGAGATGCTCGAGATCTGATGAGCTTCCGGCGACATGAAGTGTAGGATGCCAAGGCTCACGAAATGAAACAACGGAGCCTTGCTCAGTCACAATCCATACCAGCATTTCGAGTTGTGCTGAGCAAAGATGGGCGTCCAAAATCCAGCCACTAGTGCTGCTCATGCTCGTCTCCACCCAAAGACAAAATGTGTTGTTGAAGAGACGCAATACGCTGTTCAAGCGCTTGAATTCGTTCATGAGCGCCGAGAATCATCGACAAGAGCATCGGCCTCCACGCCTCGTGCGCAGGAAGCATGCCGCCTGCTGCTCGACGCATTCGAACATCATGGAGCATCGCATCAAAACGACAGCGATCCTCATGCGATAGTGCACGCCGGTACGGTACGAGAATTTCGATCTCTTGTTCAACGCGTCCTCGCCAAGTTGGTACAGTTCGTCCCATAGTGTTGGAACGACGAACGCTAGGGAAGCGTTGTGCGAACCCCTTCTGAAAAGTGAAAATGGTCAGGAAAGATCGCTTCGATTGACAGTGGTTTCGGCCATGCCACCATCCAAAACAGTGAGAACGGCATCGACGATATCAAGCCCTACACGTCGCTGTGCTTCGATGGTAGCAGCACCGATATGAGGCGTACCATGGAAATTTGGATGTTGAAGAAGAGGAGATGTGGAGTCAACTGGCTCGTGTTCGAAGACGTCAAGGGCCAGGGACGACAATTGTCCAGATTCAAGTGCTTCAAAAGCTGCATCTTCATCAACGATACCACCTCGGGCGCAGTTGACGACATGATTGCCACATTTGAGATTGAACGGATCGACGCCGGGCATCATCCTGATGCGCTTTTGATTGACAAGATGATGTGTTTCATCAGTCAAGTTGCAGTGAATGGAGATATGCGTGCATGTTTTGAAGAGATTGTCGACGTTCTTGTGCATCGTCACACCTGCCTTCTTTGCGATGGCAAGTGGAAGATAGGGATCGTAAGAATGAACCTCCATTCCAAACGCCTGAGCGACGTTTGCAACACCTTGTGCAATCCTTCCGAAACCAACGAGGCCGAGCCTTTTTCCGTAGAGTTCTGTTCCTTTAAGTTCCTTTTTTGCCCATACACCATCACGTAATGATCGATCGGCACGTGGGATGAATCGAAGCGAAGACAGCAAATGTCCAACGGTGAGTTCCACGACGCTCTGGGTACTCGCACGAGGTGCGTTGACGACCGGCAGGCCTAGACGAGAGGCTGCGTCAAGGTCGATGTTATCGACACCGACGCCTGCACGTGCAACCACCTTCAACCGAGGTTGACTTGCGTCCAACATCTCTTTCGTCAGTTTGGTTGCACTGCGAACAATGATTGCATCGAAATCAGCCAATGCCCCATCAACCAGTTGATCGTGTTCGATGAAATCCTGAACAACCTCGCAACCAGCACTTTCGAGTTTCTTGACGGCCTCTTGCGCCATGCCGTCGGTTACGGCTACTCTTCGCATGGTTGATGCTTATCGAAGAGGTGTTAGAACATTGGGTTCGCTTCGATTTTTTCACAATGGATTCATAGGAAGGAGAAAACTGGGATGGTCCAGTGAGCCTATGGCAGCAGAGGTTGATATCCAATCACTTGTCTGGGCTTTAGGCATCCTCTCTGTGCCTGTTTTGACAGCAATACCACTCCGCTTTATGTGGCAATATTGGATCGGTGGAAGTCACGAAGAATCCGAATACCGAACAAACGTACGACAAATCATTGACTCTGGCAGACAATTGGAAAGTTACAGACATTCACTGAACGATGTTGCTCGAAGCTTGAGAATTACTCCATCACGACAACGATTGATTGAGGCAGACATATTGAATCCGTTATCGATTTCCCATTTCCTTATCCTTCCAGCGCTGATTATTTTTCCACTCGCATTCATCGTAGCCCTTCCAGTCATGCTGGTTGGTCTCCCTGTGATTCTTTTGGTTGAATTTGTCCTAATCAGGCGTCGCATCTTAATCCGAATCATGAGCCTCGTTGAGCGAACGATGCACTGGCAAATCATCCACATCCCGCAAGCTCACCGTGGCAATCCTGCACAAGAGCGAAATTACACTGAATTTTCACAGCATATCGAGCACTTTCACAGAGTACCACGCGGTGTATTTTTGGGATTGTTCGCCTATTTAATTGTCCATTGGATCTTCAAGTTGGAGAACTTTGGAACAGAAATAATTCTCTCCTCCTTGTTGTACATCGCACTGTTGGCACTGGTCGGTGTACTATCAACAGCGTTTGAAACAGACCTTGTCTTTGTTGACCCTTCCAAAGGTCGGCTCATACCGATTGATCAGTGGGTAGAATCGTTGCTCAAACCTTTGGTCGGTGTTGGTTTGATTTTCCTTCTCGGCCGAGATTTGCTTGAGGAAGCACGTGGAGGAAATGCTGCCTTGTTTGCTGCAACCTTCCTCGCCATCCTCTACGGTGCGGCCATCGTGGGGATTGCATATCAATGGGGGTATTCAATATGGAGAGGACGAAAAGTCCAACGATCGTTCGAACAACAGGTCATCGAAGCACTTGACCCGCTTTCCTACGATTTGACACGAAGCAAAGGGCGCATCGAATTTATTGTTCGGAAGCCGATGGCAGAGCGGCTTCAGGAAATTGAAGAAATTCACACAGGACAACTGACGTTCGAAGACCTTGAATCGATGCCAAGTAGTGCTCCAAAAGAAGCACCACAGAACCCCCTCTAATCTTCAATGAGTTCAGCATCTACGGATGTAGGGACCAACATTTTGGGGTCATCAATTCGGCTCGAGCGCACGAGATATCCAATTCCAAGGGCACTAAAAAGAACGAACAAGAAGAAGAAACTTGCAGCCCCGAAGTAATCAGAAAACAAATCTCCTAGAGCGGAGAAGAAGCCTACCTCGCCATCGTCTGTGACAACTTCCTTCGGTTGAATCATTGCTGCAACGGCTTGTTGGTCGTACACTGGTCGAGTGAAGGTGAGCATACCATCGTACTCCGAATCGTACGCATCCGATGGAGAGGCAGGATCGAGGTCTGAGTAGAAATCAGGTCGTTGCTCGATGGAAATGTCAACTGGTTCACTCAAATCCAACGTGAGTGTAACATCAACCGTGTAGGGAATTCGAGATTCAAAGAACTCAGGATCGTTGAGGATACCTAGGAACGTGAATGCTTGACCGGTGACATCGAAATGTGCCCATGCGTTCCAGTGCGATGATTCAACATCGAGATCGCAAATCCAAGCATCCGAGACACGTGTGCACGCTCCTTGTGCGTCGTTGCTTCCATCTTCTCCAAGATCGATTTCAAGTTGCAGAGCACCGCCTTGTGCAGTATCCAAATCAAATTCTGTTGGAACGAAGCGAGCCTCCATTTGCGTTGTACCATTTGGAATCCAAACGTAATGAGAATCTTCGGTGTAATACACAGCACCAGTAGCACCGTTGTTGAAATGATTCCAATCGCCCTTCCAACTATGACTCACTCGGTCTGTATTGACAGGGATGGATGCTTCAACCATCATGGATTCGTAAATGGCCCATGCATCCCAAACTGTGTATTCTGGGTGATCAACAAAACCGTCGCCATCCTGGTCGCGCATGAGTTGAAGCGTTCGTGCCAAAGCCATAGCTGCATCAACATCGGTTAAGCCATGACCAATTCTCCAATCGTGGCATTCACCAGTTGCCGAGCGATAACATTCTTCAGGAATATCGTTGCATGAATCTTCGTCATTACCGTCTTCGCATGCATTGTCCATTCCTTCGTAGCGAGCCGTTAATTCGAGGATTAATTCGAGTTCGTGAACACGCGAATAGTTGGCTGTATCCCAATCGTCGAATTGTCCGTATGCAGCAGTGCCCTCACCACCGACCAGACTATCGCCTTCATCGTGGTCTTCACGATGATAATCTGCGACACCCAAGGATGGAGCGATATCGAGAATGACTCCGGCCATGCCGCCAACGTGGGGGGTCGCCATGGACGTACCAGAGATAGCCATGTAGTACAGGTCACCTTGCGTCCGAGTGCTTGCATCGATGGCGGTGCCACGAGGGGCTGTCGCCCAAATGTCACGTCCTGGAGCACCTACATCGGGCCACGTATGCTGTTGATTCATACAACCTCTTGAGGAAAACGAAGTGACCTGGGTTCCGTCATGTGTTAGAGCAGCAACGGAGATGGCGGAAGGCGTGTTGGCGTAGACATTTGTTCGCAAATCTCCACCACATTCGCCTCCACCACCGGAGCCACCTGAATTGGAAGCGGCGAAGATAACGGCAACACCATTTTCGAAGGTGAGTCTGTCAGTGATTGTAGCGATAGCGCCGTTCGGATCGTAATCACCATCTGTGCCCCATGAATTCGATACAACACGAATATGGTACGGGTTTTGCGATGGAATTGAGTGTTCAAACGTCCACTCGAGACCTTGTTCTGCAGCAAAGATGGATGCGCCATCCCCCGTTCCCAGTGCGACCATTTGTCCGCCCTTCGCAACACCTGCTCTCCGACCAGCAGATGCATCACCATTTCCTGCAATGGTTCCACCCACGTGTGTTCCGTGTCCAGAGGATGTGTCCGAGTTTCGGGTTTCTGTCCAAACGCCATTCCATTTTGCAGAGTAGATGACTTTCTCACCTGTCCAAGGTTCAAGATAATCGAAGTCTGGGTGGCCTGCATCAACACCAGTATCGAGGTCGACAACAGCGGTGCCATCTCCGTCCCATTCGGTAAACGCATTGTCCGTTTCAAACTGTACATTTCCATTGACATCGATGATGGCCCGGTGCCATGCGTCTGTTGCTCGAACGACGTGTGTGGTTTCGTGCATCATGAGGGAAGGATCAGTCGGATCACCGCCCCAATCAGGTGGCAAATAGAAGAAATCCAATTCACGGTTCAATTCAAGATATTCGACTCGTTCCCAGTTTGAAAGTTTTCGAAGAACATCTGCAGGAGCTTCAATTAATCCACCATCAATCAATTTTGCTTCGTGAAGGTGTGTCGCACCGATCTTAGAGAAGTACGCTAAATCAGCGTCCGTCACGGCTGAGTGGAGTTGGAAGATGACCTCAAAGGATTCATCAACGTCTTGTGTCGATTGTAAAGCAGATTCGAGAGCTGCATCCATTTTACTGACGTCACCGTATGGATTTGTACCTTGTACAAGAGGTGACGTCAGTGAAAGCAAGAATACCAATTGAAGGAAAAAAACCAAGTGGATTTTCTTACGTTGCAATTTGGCCATATTCAACCGACGAGAAGGCACTTCAAATGTGTTTGCACTCACTGTGAAAGCCAGGGAATGTCATCTGGAATCTCTGCGAATATGTTTGCTGGGAGGGCGGTTTTGATTTTCGATACAGAACCGAGCTTTTCGGCTGTTTGAGTTTGCCACTCTACAAATTCCTCTAATGAGCCCATGGTCAAGATAGGATTGTGCTCACGATTCCATCCGAGTGTTTGCAACTCTGTCCCCGGTGGTTCATGACCACTGCAGACGAGTACATGATCAGGCAAAACAGAGAGCGATTGTATTGAATTCCAGTGTTCGAGAAGTCGACCGCTAGGGAGGTCATCACGCCCAACACCAGCATCGCCATTGAACAAAAAGTCACCAGTAAAAATGTGACCATCAATGCAAATAATCACAGAATCTTGCGTGTGCCCTGGCACGTGAAGGAATGTGTAGTCCACGCCAGCAATGGTGATGGTGGAATCCTCATCGATGTAATCCGTTACGCCAAGAGAAGCAGTATCTTTCCACATGTAAAACGGAATGCTTCGCTCCTTACTGAGTGTAAAGCAAGCAGTGATGTGATCGGCATGCGTGTGTGTTGCCATGCATGCTACAAGATTGAGGCCTCGTTCTACAAGCACCGTTTCATAGTGCTTGATGTAATCATACACCGGGTCGATTAAAACGGCTTCGCCGTTGTTTGCGACGAGATATGTACAAGCCCAGCCCTCTGGACGAATGTCTTCTACGTGCATGATTCAACGATGGCAAAGTCCTACTTCAACCCATTCCAACAAAGACGAGGCTTCATGAAGGGAGAAGTCAAGCAATGGCCATGCACCCGGGGACCGTTGTCTATCTCGAACACGATGGGAAACTTCTACTGGTGGATGAAAATGGGAATGGGCCTAAAGATTGCGTCATGGGGCGGGACACAAACGAAGTTTTACTTCGATTCCCAACACCTGAGGAAGTTGAACATCTTGGAATAGCATGGACAGCAGGCCGAGAAACAGATCTTCGCTTTGGAAGTGAGACATACACAGTCCTGCATGGAGAACCTGAAATCGATTGGCCCGAGCACTGGACTTGGAAAGACAAAGTCGTCTCCGATAACGCAGTTCACCCAGTTGCACGTGAAGCAGTCTACCGTTCTCTTCATCGTCTCGTATCCAAGGTCATCATTCGCAATGAGGAGAACGAGATTCTCATGGCCAAGGTTGAGAGAGGTTTTTTCAAAGGATACTGGGGGTTACCAGGAGGTTACATGAATCACAGTGAAGAACCTGCTGAGGGATGCGTTCGAGAAACAAAGGAGGAGTTAGGAATCCTCATTGATCTCGACAATCGTAAACCTGTCATCACGCAACGATCGTTCTTCAGGGACGGTGTATCGTTTGTCAGTTTCACGTATTGTGGACGATGGAACGGTTCGATTGATGAATTGAAATTGAAACAAGGTGAAATCGAGGCTGCTGACTGGTTCAGTCTGAATGATGCCATTGAACATGCTGCGTCAGAATTTGACAGATTGGCACTGGAATCGCTTCAGGATTGAACAAGGTCTTTTGCGGCCTGCAATGCCGTATCAAGGCCGCTTGCATCCGAACCTCCACCTTGAGCCATGGTTGGACGACCACCACCGCCACCTTTGATGTTTGGAATGATGGAGCGAAGCAAATCCACAGCGTTGTAACGTTCTGCTGCAATCGTATTCTCTGTGCATGCAACCATGAGCTTGCCGCCACCTTCCTTGGAACCCAACACTGCGAGTGTTGGAGTTGCAGCGTCACGGGTAAGTTCTTGCAACATTGAGGTCAACTGTTTCAAGTTCCCTTCAACTTCCATGATAACGACACGAACGCCGTCGATGGTCATTGAATCATCGCCCCCTCCTGTCGTTCGAAGTCGAACGATTTCTGCCTCGAGTTGTTCAATGCGCTTACGTTGTTCTTTCCACTCGGAAAAGAAACGCTCTGCCGTTTTCGGAAGGTCTTCTGAAGATACAGCAAATGTTTGCGATGTTGCCCGGAGCAATTCGTCTTGTTCACGAGCAAACTTGAGCGCAGACTCACCTGCTACGATGTGAAGACGCTCGACACCGTCTTGAACTGCTGTGGAGCGTACAACGCGAATCGAACCGATTTGACCAGGCTCATCATGATGTGTTCCACCACAAGCCTGTACATCGTGGTCAGAGATGCGAAGTACGCGAATTTCGTTGCCTTTGGGAGCACCTCCTTGATACAGATCAAATCCATGTTTCTTGTCGGCTTCATGGCGAGGAAGGATCGTCTTCTCAGTGCGAGAAACCTGTCCAAGCACTTCGTTTGCGAGTATTTCAATGGCGTCCAAATCGTCACGAGTAAGTCGACGATAATGGGTGATGTCCAGACGGGCAAGTTCAGTTGATTTGTTCGCTCCTGCTTGATAGATGTGAGGGCCAAGAATACGTCGTGCAGCACCTCCAACGATGTGGACAGCGGTATGATGATCCATCAGTTGCTTCCGTCGACGCCAGTCAATGGTTCCGTGAACAAGGTCCCCGATTTCAAGTGGGCCATCGCAGAGATGAAGGATAAGGTTCTCTTCCTTTTGTGTGTCCAAGACTTGACGTGAGGTCCCGTCTGTCGTAAGTGACCCATAATCCCCTTCTTGCCCTCCGCCTTCTGGGTAAAAACAGGTTTCAGAAAGAACAACTGCATGTGTCGCCCCATCTGGACCAAACCCTTCAACGAGAGGGATGGAAGCCAACACGCTCGCATCGAAACTCCGTTGTTGAACATCGTTGTAGTACAATGGAACCGTTTCTGGAAGAACCGGTAATTGATTAACGAGTGAGGAATGTTGGCTTGATGCGGCTGCGGCCTTTGCCATCTTTGCATGTCGTTCAGCCATTTCCGCAGAGAAACCTGTTCGAAGTCGCAAATGTGACCACCCACTTTTTCGGGCCATGTTGATGACCATGTCAGGAGGTAGCCCATGTGAATCATTGAGTTGGAAGAGCAACTCATCTGGCAATTCTTCAGCACTTTGGTCAACAGATTTCAAGGATTGTTGAATCAGATTGGTTCCTTTTCTCAACACCTCGCTGTAACGTTCCTCTTCAAGATTCATGATGGTCAAGAGACCATCCCTTGTTTGTTTCATTTCATGCCCACTCATGTTGACATCAAGATGATGGTTGATGAGATCTGAAAGCGAAACCTCCATTCCTAAATCATCACGCATTCTTAGAATTCGACGGGCAAGCATACGTGCCAGATAGCCGGCTTTTGCATTGGATGGAACAAGACCATCTCCGAGCATGTGCGTCAAGGCATGAAGGTGGTCCGGAATGGCATAGACACGTGACAGAGGCTCAGTAATCGCCATGAACTGCTCTTTCGTCAAATCAACACCACGTTGTCCGAGACGAGCGATGAACATCTGAGAAAGTTCCTCCGCGTCAACACCGGGTTCAATGTTCATAATTCCATTGAGACGGCTCATCTCCCCGAGAAGGTGATCGAGATCGAGATCAGGCCATTGGGTGACGACATCTGAGAAACCAGATAGATCTTTGAGCCAAGCAACCGTTTCGGGGTAAATCGCTTCGTAGATGGTAGGTGTTCCTGCAGCAGCCCAACAAAATCGCTCAAGTCCATATCCAGTATCGATAATTTGCAATGGCATTTCCTTGTAGAGATCTCCTTTGAGTTCGATGTCACCATCCTCGGATTCTTCAAGATTCATGAACACAAGCGTTGCAAGTTCGAGACCGCCAACAATCACTTCGACTGCAGGACCTGCATTCCCTCCGCCACACCATGGATTCTCCACATAGGTGATTTCCTTGTCGTCAATCCCGAATGTGTCCGTTAGCATGGAGTGACAGTAAGCAACGCATTCTTCCATCCAATAGTACATCTCGCCGTCATCAGGTCGATTGAAGACGTGATGCGCCATCATTTCAAACGTGGTCAGGTGTCGGCCCGAACGACCAACGGCATCAACATCCGTCAAGCGAATGCACGGTTGTGAGATGGTGAGCGGGTTCGCCGGAGGCGCCACTTGGCCTGAGGTCACGTGAGGTTGGAAGTCTGCAATCGATGCGATGGTGAGATGAATATCATCGCGCCATCGTGCAAGAACAGGATAGGGTTCAACTCGATGATGTTGATGAGTTTCAAAAAACGTAAGGAAAGCTTCTCGCATTGCATCTTTCAATGCACGGCCACGCTGGTCGAATCCATCGATAAGTGGTTTCCCAATGAAGGAATATTCATCCTCGTGCGTGTCTCCACAGGTTGTTCGTTGAGGATCGCATGTCCAGAACCACAAGTCCGTGATGCGGCATTGCTGCCGAGTGTAACCATTGTCATGGAACACTGCCAAGTCAATCGGTGGTAGACTCATTCGAACGCCTCCTATTCCGTGGGGGGTACTCAGTCCTTTCAATCCTCCCTTTCATTGGTGTCCAAAAGTGGAAATCATCAAAAGAAAGATGTTGAACGATAACCATGGCTGCTGATTGGACCAAGCACGTCGACCTGTCGTCGCCAGGTGTTGTTCGAATCAAAGCTCACAACCGAATGAAAGTTGATGCAGCCATCATCTCAACCATGGAAGAAATCGAAAATTATCAAGACGGACGCGGGCCGATTCAATTGATGAATGCTACGGAACTTCCCGGTGTGGTTGGAACCGCTTGGGGCATGGCCGATTGGCATTACGGGTATGGTCTGCCCATTGGAGGCGTTGTGGCAACGGATGTTGAACATGGTGAGCAGGGTGGTGCAATTTCACCTGGTGCTGTTGGGTTTGACATCAATTGTGGTGTGCGTGCTGTTGCTCTCAATTTGGAAGCAGATGACATCCCGAACCTCGAAAAATTAGCACGTCGATTGAACGGCAGAATACCCGCTGGTGGTTCAGGCAAAGGAGGTATTGACTTGTCTGAATCAAAATTGAATCTGATTTTACGAGGAGGATTGAGTGAACTGGAGTCCATCGATGTTGAACAACATCATGCGATTGGTACAGTCGAGTCGAATGGTGCGTTTGAGGTCGACGAGTTATCCATCAGTCATCGAGCAAAACAAAGAGGCATGAAGGCACTCGGTACGCTTGGAAGTGGCAACCATTTCCTTGAACTGCAACGGGTTTCAGAAATTGTTGATAGTGAGACTGCGCAACATTGGAATCTTTCTGAGAATCAGGTTGTAGCGATGATTCACTCAGGCTCTCGCGGACTCGGCCACCAAGTGTGCAGTGACCACATTCACCAGTTGGAATTACGACTCAAACAACGAGGAAACGATTGGATTGACGAGGAATGGGGTTACGTGTTACCCGATCGTCAACTTGCATCTGCACCAATCCATTCCAAGCAAGGTCAAGCCTACCTCAATGATATGAAAACTGCAGCCAATTTTGCCTTTACAAATCGAGCTGTCCTAACCGACCGTTTGTTCAAGGGTTTGAAAGCAGAACTCGGGGAAGAGGTCGAATTGTCAACCCTCTACGATGTATCGCACAACATCGCTAAGATTGAGAATCACGTCATTCATGGTAAAAACTGCTCCTGTGTCGTGCACAGAAAAGGGGCGACAAGAGCCTTTAGTGGAAATCAACCCGATGTTCATGCATCGTTTGCAGATACAGGCCAACCCGTGGTTGTTCCTGGTGATATGGGTCGAGGTTCGTGGCTGATGGCGGGGCCAAAGACACAACAAAACCAAGCTTTCGGGAGTGCTTGTCATGGAGCAGGAAGAGCATTATCCCGTTCAGCTGCAAGGAAACAAATCAATGCTGAACAGAAAGAAAACGAACTTCGTAACAAAGGGATTGTTGTTCAAGCTGCAACGAAAAACATCCTCTCAGAGGAAGCTCCAGAAGCATACAAAAATGTTGATCAAGTCATCGAAAATACAAGCCGAGCGAATTTGGCACGTCCGGTTTTACGACTCGAACCAATGGCCGTTATCAAGGGCTGATCACATGCAGGTGTTGGCGAGTGGATGCCCGCCTGTTGGTGCGGATCCGCTGTGAACACCATCCGGCTCTTCAACAATAACAGAAAGTAGTGTGTTAACAAGTTCTTTCAAATCGTCGACTTGGCTTTGCAGTTCTTTGATGCGTGCCTTTGTATCGTTCTTCTTTTCAGTAGCAGTGCTCATGTGTATCCCATCCGAAGAAGTCTCCTTCTTCAAATCAAATTCAATCCAGACAACTCTTAATGTTTGCCGAGTAGAACACGGTCGAAAGTAGGTTTCTTGGTGGAGCCACCGGCGAGGATCGAACTCGCGACCTCCTCATTACCAATGAGGTGCTATACCACTAAGCCACGGTGGCGGCGTCCTTGCCACCAAGCATTTCGATATAACCGCTTCGCGTCTTCCAAAAACAGGCGAGAAGCATGTGTCTTGGCGCCGAGAGAGAGATTTGAACTCCCGAGGGACAGGCCCACGCGATTTCCAGTCGCGCGCACTACCAGGCTATGCGATCTCGGCTCGCAATTCCGCCCAATCGTCATCAGGGTTTAACGCTCTCGCTTGTCAATGTAGGAACGCAAGAACCTCAAAGGGGGACGTTCACGGGGTAACATGGACGGTGGGGAATCAGCAACCCATGACGCATCTCACGATGCACTTCCATTCCGACTAAATGATGTCAAAGTTGAACCGAAGTTCTTCGATTTCCATCCACTCATACCACAAATCCGTCAAGAGCTGATGTTCCAGTTGAAATTGATTCGTATCGATTGGAACCCACAATTTACGATTGCAATACTGTCAGCAGTACTTGCAATTGTTCTCGGCGCCCTCAATGCGGATATCTTTGATGGAGGGAATGCGAAGGTTGCAGGTTTGGAAGGTCTTCAAATCGCTGGAAGTACGGCCTACTTCCAGATGGTTATCTCTATGCTCATTTGGGGATGGTTCCTATTCATGCTCATCCAAATGTTCCCAATTATGCGGACACATACGATCACACTGCTGATGATTTGGGCAGGATTAGGAATTGCTCAGGTTTTCTTCCACTCAACGAACAAGAACTTCCCTGTTGGACTTTCGCTTTCAGATATGATGGGAGGGTTCCTCATCACCTTAGTGTGCATTTTCTTCCTCTACTTCTTCATCAAAGCAGTGCGTGAAACAAGAGACCTCCATGTTGAGACACTCCACTTACACGAAGATGTTCGGGTGATGGAAGAATCAATGCTTGAGCATTCTCTGCGCGGTTGGGTCTTTATTTGCGGAACTTGGGCTATTTTAGCCATGCTCAGCGCTTGGACTGGAGCACAATACATCGCTGAACGCACGGGATCACGAACATGGGCTTTGACGTTGCATATTCTTTTCTCGATTTTGACGATTCCACTACTTGTGTGGACTGTTTGGTTCCCGCAGAGAATGCTTGGCAGTGAAGCACGTGTCCGAACGAAGGCAGCTGTTTCTGCAGACGAGAATCTCATGAACAAAGCAAAGATTCTGGAAGTCTCACCCGATCAGGAGGCATGGTGATGGATTTAGCAAAACTTCGCGAAGATTTCCCAGCATTGTGTGAGGACCAACCTGTTGCCTATCTTGACAATGCATGCGTTACTTTACGGCCCCACTCCGTCATCAATGCGATTTCAGACTATTACACGAAAACGCCAGGCTGCGGAGGCCGTTCAGTTCATCGATTTGGCACAACTGTTTCGAAAACCATTGCACATTCAAGGAGAACACTTGGTCAGTTTTTCAACGCACCATCCGTCAATGAAATCGTCTTCACACGCAATGCAACCCATAGCCTCAATCAAGTCGCAAAGGGATTATCATGGGAAAAAGGGGATGTTGTTCTGACAACAGATAGAGAGCACAACTCGAATCTTGTCCCTTGGCTCCAACTGGAAGAAGAACAAGGAATCGACCATCGTGTCGTGACTTCGAACGAGGACAACACATTCGATATCGAAGCGTTTGAAGACATGTGCGCAGATGCAGGTAGTAAGTTGCGAATGGTTTCTGTCAGCCAAGTTGGCAATCTTGATGGTATCGAAACTCCAATTCGGGAAATCACAAAAATAGCGAAAGATTTCGGCGCTCTTGTATGTGTTGACGGTGCCCAATCTGCTCCACACATGCCGGTCGATGTGCAAGAGATGGACATAGATTTCTTTGCATTTTCAATTCACAAAATGCTCGGCCCGTCAGGGATGGGAGGTCTTTGGGGCAGAGAAGAGTTGCTTAATTCCATGCGCACCATCCAATCTGGAGGACAGACGGTCAAGACGTCACACTACGATGGTGTCGAATGGGCCAAAACACCTTCCAAATTTGAAGGTGGCCTCGGACATTTTGCAGGAATGATGGCAACAGGAGCAGCCATTGATTACCTCACAAGTCTCGATATGGAACAAATACACGAGCATGAAATCCATCTGAACAGAATTATGTCAAATGGAGTGAAAGATTTGGATGGTGTTTCAATCATTGGTCCAGAGGATGCATCCCAGCGTGGCGGAATTTGTTCATTGCTTCTTGATGAGAAGCTTCCTGCGCACGACATCGCATTGCTTCTTGACGAAGTCTCTGGCGTTATGGTTCGATCGGGACAGCATTGTGTTCATTCTTGGTTTAATGATAGAGGATACAATGGCTCATTAAGGGCCTCTGCTTATTTCTACAACACTGAGGAAGACGTGAAGCGGTTTGTCGATACGTTTTCAGAAGCAGTTCAGGCATTTCAGTGAGGGACCGTCGTGACAGGAAATCATGATGCAGGTGCAAAGGACGAGGGCCTACCTCCACAACTGGAAAAGGATCTTGAAATCGTTCGACGCATCGTGAGTGTCGCTACCGCTGCACTTCTCATCTTGGTAGCAGGCTTTGCTTACAACATCATTGCAGGTGATGGACTGACATTCGTTAAACCGAGCGATGCTCTGATTGAATCTGAACAAACCTACAGAGAACTCATTAACCTTCCAGGCGGTTATTCCGGGTCTGGAGTCAACGTGTGCATTGTTGACACAGGAATGGAATTGAATCACCCTGATTTGGAAGGTTTTGATGTGGCAGGTTGGGTTGATATTGTTCAAGGTAAATCCAATCCATACGACGATCATGGACACGGTACGAACATGGCAGGCATACTCGTGGCAAATGGCTGGATTAACGGAATCGCAAAAGATGTCAATCTCTATGTTGCCAAAGCATTGCTTGCAAATGGGTCTGGATACGAAGAAGATGTCGTTGCAGGAATCGATTGGTGCATAGGTCAAAACGTAAGCATCATCTCCCTTTCATTGGGTGGGGGGCAAGATTTGTTGCCATTGCCTGGTTCCAGCGGCAGGACCATCGAAGACTCAGTGAACGATGCTACTGCGCGTGGAATATTTGTTGTCGCAGCTGCCGGTAATGATGGTGGTGAAAATGACGATGGAGATGTCGCATCACCAGGGAGTGAACGCAGAGTCATTTGCGTTGGCGGAGTGACACTGTCTGGAGAACACTGGGCAAAATCTTCAACCGGCAACAATGGATTCAGTGCTCTTCCATTCAAGCTTCCCCGTGGCGATCCTGACAAAAAACCTGAATTGGTTGCACCGGCAAAAGAAGTCCCAGTACTCAACCATCAGGGGACATGGTCAGCATCCAGTGGAACAAGTGCTGCTACCGTTTACGTGACTGGAGCCATCGCTTTGTTGCTTGAAGCCCAGCCACAGTTGGCCAGCGACGGGACATCCGGTGATGTTTCAACCATAGATGAGGTCAAAGACTGGATCATGCAATCCGTTCAACCACAGGATGGGCAGACCGATCACGATGACGACTATGGATACGGTTTGCTCGATATTGATGCTCTCTTGAAATTGGCTGAACAACAATCTACCGCTTGAAGAAGGCAACGATGGTTCCCCCAAAGAGCGGGACGAAGGCCATGTGATAGTTCGGCTGAGATTCTTGCACGAATTGAATCCACGCATTGAATCCATCCACCTTCGCTTTTCCTTCATCATCAAGTTCATCGTACTCCCCGACAGGCGTTTCTGGTTCTGTTGTGTAGAGAACACCGTTGTTGGATAGCAAACCCATAGCGTGTTGCACATCACTTGCTAATCGACTGAGAGGTGCGTCAACAATAATTGCATCGTACGCTTCAGAAAGGCGACGTTCATCGGTACCTACTCCGGAAGCTGTTGTTAGTTTCCATGCCTTTTCTTCAGCACACAGAGTCGCAAAATCATTGACAATGATGTCTGACCACGCTGATGCATCGTATCGTGTTTGAAGTCGATGGAGGATGACTCCAAATTTCGCTCCTTGTTCGATGATGTCAAAGCGAGAAACAGGATGTTCTGCAAACAAATCGTACAACCACGCAGAGCGATGACCGATACTCCCTCCAACCTCGAGAACACGGTCTGGTTCCTGACGGCCAATGGCATCACGTAACCGGCGCAAGACAGAAATTGACCATGTTGACAATCCCATGTGCTCCAATTGTGTAGCAATGTTCGCTGCAATTTCAGGTTCGTCACGAGAACGACCATGATCAGCATTCAAGAGCGTGGGCAAAACTTGGTCACGCCCAATCTCGCTCATGCAATGACCACAACGGCGACTTGTTTTGAACACTGTGACGGTACCACATGCGGTGGATTCAAAGGGGGCATGCTTCGAGAGCAGTCTGAGAAGCATGGATGACGAATTCTATGAAGACGACTTCGACGACGAAGAGGTCATCGAAAACGCTGTTCTTTGTCCTAATTGCGAAGATGTGACAGGTCACCAAATTCTCAAGGAAAAAGAAATCGGCCGAGGCAAGGATTACCTGTTGCGATGTGAGGTATGCTCCACCGTTCATGAGATTCAGTTCCGAGCCCCTCCGTTGAAGCGGGTACCGTTCATGCTGACCGATGGCCCTGAATCTTACATGGCCACAATCGATCTCGATGCTGATGAATGGTTGGAACTCAACGATGTTTTCGAGCACGATGAGATGGCTTGGAGAATAACTCGACTCGAATCTGAAGATGGATCTGTTAAAGAAATCGAGGCCAGTAATCTTGTTCGCGCAGTTGCATTGCGTCAAGATATGCTTCGGGTCAAAATTACGAAGACTCGAGGAGAATTCTCAACGCCCGATGTACTCATCGTGGAAGAGGGTACGTCTTTCAAAGCGGGAACACTCCTTGACATTGGAGTCCAGACATGGCGCATTCGTGCTATCCACACCGGTGAAGGGCGCACACTGCGAGGTACAGTCGATGCGTCCAACATTAAGAGAATGTATTTGCATGAACCACCAAGACCAGAACGATTCGAACCTAAGACACCAAGAGAACGACGTCAAGCATGGAAAGAGGGTCGTCTTGGTTTCAATCCAAATCCAATCTTGCCAAAAGAGCAAATCAAGAAGCGGGTCAAACCGACAAATAAGCGCAGGAAGAAAAAGGCCCGAAAGTGATTACGGACGGTTTGTCCAAGGCATCAAAAATGCCTTGGCAATCTGCAATCCGATGGTTGGGTTTTCTTGTAGTCGTCGTATGCTGTACTCATACCACTTTTCTCCGTATGGGATGTAGACGCGAGTACGATGTCCTTGCTTGGTGAGTTTTCGTCGCATCGGGCCACGTACGCCAAGCAGCATTTGGAATTCGTAACCCGGGCCCTTTCCTTTTCTTGGGGCCCCTGCGTTGGTTCTTGGATCGTCAATTGATGGCCCCATGTTGAATTCCTTCAGAACTTCAAGTGAATAATCAACAACTGGGACATCGTGCGATGCAATTCCAACATAGGCACCGTGTTCCAAAGCCATCCTGATGGCGTCATTGGTTTTGTCGCGGATATCTGTTCGAGTTGTGTAGGCGATTTCTTCAGGTTCAAGATAGATTCCTTTGCAAATTCGGTAGTCAGCATTTGGACCGATGGCATCGCCGACTTCCACGATGTCATCAGGTGTTCTGTGCAAACGACCTTGGAGGACAGTTCCGACATTCGTCAAGCCTTTCTCATGCAAATCGAGAACAACTTGAATGGTTTCTGTGGTTACACGATGGTCTTCCATATCTAAACGGACAAACATATCATGTTCAGCAGCTTGTCGTACAAGGGATTCAATGTTCTCCATGCCTTTGTCCTTGTCGATGAGCAGTCCAAATGCAGTCGGCTTGATCGAAAGGTTGGCATCAAAGTCGTTTTCGACAATTGCCTTCATCACGCGAACGTATTCATCGAGGAAGAACTGAGCTTCGTCCAGGGAGGAGATTTCCTCTCCAAGAACATCGATCGTGAAACAAGCGCCCTCGGACTCCAATCGCTTCATGACCGTTACTGCATCATCCAGATTCGATCCTGCAACGTAGCGACGAGAAACCCAACGTACAAACCAACGTGGCATACGTAGCGTCATTGCAACGATGAGTTTTGATAGCATGAACCAACCTCTTTGTTCTACTGGACTTCATGGCATCCTTTGACCATTTCCAAGAACGCATTGGTTCGAACAACTTCGACCCCGATGGATTCAAGATGACTGTAAATCAATTGGCGTTGCCAACCCTTGAACGATTTCTTTTCTACATTGCAAACGATGACTCCTCCTGGAAATGCCTTTTGCGTGGATGCAAGTGCTGCATCAATCGATTGTTTCCAAAGAATGCCTGGATCATCTTGTGAACCGAATGGCAAGGAATGATTCGCTAGCATATGTCCAATCCATACGTTGTTTTCCAAACCTAATTTGTTGGCCTTAGGAGCGTAATGCCCGCCTCCTAGTGTCACAAGGACTGGTTCTCCAATCTGTCTTAAACTCCAACATTCGTTCAAGAATCCATCTTTCAAGTCTAGACCTTCAGCGATCACCTCTGAAAGGAGTTGAGCAGCTTCCTCATTCGGCCAGTATGGCTCTGTTGAACCTACCTCAATGAACAGTGCTGGCACATCGAGGATTGGACCATGATGCGTCACCTCGAGTGAGAGTGAAAAATCAGGAATGGAATTCTCTTCCCACTTCTGGTGGAGAAGCCTCCACCAAGGTCCAATACGAGGATTCGGAGGTGGAGCAAAACCTGAGCGGCCACCAAATGGCGGCTCCTCTCCGAGTGGGTGGTGAGGCACGCCAATTGGATGCAATGTAAGACATGGTTTTCCACTTACTGCAGCATGTCTTGATGGGAAAATGACTTCACGTACTGTTTCCTTTGTCGCATCATACCAGCGTTGGTCCAGATGGTCTTCCCAAAGTATTCGCTCTGGTAGAAACCACATGCGGACATTACCTATTGCAAACGCTGGTTGAGATTCCACATCATCACATTCCGACCACTGATGGTTTTGGAGAAGAAACTTCGCTTGATTGGTCGAAGCAATATCATCGTTGTTCACTGCAATCAGAACAACGTCGGACATGTTCTTGCCGAGGTAGGTCGACTTCTTGAAAGCGAGTATTGACAAAGAACCTCGTACTCGTATATTCATGGCCGAAGGTGAAAACTCAACGCACCTTCCGTTCCGAGCAACCAAGTTGATTGAGACACCTGATGTTGAGGGTGTCTATGCTGTAGCTATCGGGGTTGACGGGGAACTCTGCCGACTTGACGCAGATTGGAATCCAATCGAACAATATGCTCGTCCATTCCCAATGTCCATCCAACATGCGATTGTGGTTGGAGACGTCCTCATTGCGACATGGATTGATCGTGAATTATTGTTAGCAAGAATGGGATGTTTGCCACTCAATCGGCCATTTAGAGACGGCGTGGAACGTGGAGATTTACGAGTTGCTCGAAATCTTGAGCATGCGATTCTACCTAAAGGAGCAACATGGGCTCACGTCCTCGATGCAGAGCCTCTTGCCTTAGGCAGTATGGATGATGGGTTTGTGTTCGTTCTTTGGAATCGTGGGGTGTACGGTTTTGATGTCACTGGGGTGGAACGCTGGAGGGCACCGCCTCCAGAATGGCCTGACCTCGCTCATCTACCAATGAGTCAGGAGACGGTTTCGCTCCATGAGACAGCCACAACCATCGAAGTGTGGTCAAGGGCGGGGGGATGTTTGCGACTTTCAAAAGAAGACGGAAGCAAGATTGGAAATTCCCACTTTGACATTGAGGGTGCTCTCTCAAATGTACATGGCACAGAAACGGAACGCCTTCTCTTACTGAATGATGGACGATGTTACCTTTACAGAACTGGAGTAAAAGTTGCAGACCTTGCCACAAAGGGACCCGTTCAACATGCAATCTCTGAAAACGGTAGGTGGATACTTTCAGGTTGGAGAGAAGAAATTGCAATCAACGGAAACGATGTCCAAACGAAGAAGCAAAACGAAGTTGTTGTTCAGCACTTGATCAAGGATGAGCAAGTTTGGCTGCTCACCAACGATGGTGTGCTTTCTCACTCGATTTTGACGGAGTAGCCACAACGACCGCATGTCTTGCGGTCAGCGTGAACTGCCAAGAAAACACCTGGCCCACAGCTGGGGCAATGTTCAGCCTTACGTTCAAGTGTACCGTCTTCAGCAATAGCGTATTTCGACCACTTAGCCCTTGGATTTGGTTCTCCCATTATTCACCACCGTCCTCTGTTTCTTCAGCAGCCTCTTCAGCTACCTCTTCGGTTGCGTTACCACTTCGGAAACCCTTGTGGCGCTCGTGAATATACTCTGGTTCGACCTTCATGGCTTCAGCAGATTCGTAGATAAGTGCTTGACCGGTTGTCAAGGCTTGGCCGTAACGTGTCTTGCAGTTCTTAACAACAATGAAATCAGGATTGGAACCCGGCTCGAGGGTCTTGACGAGATCCATGATATCCTTCTTTGAGGGTGTCTTGGCTCCCCTGTGATTCCACTTAAAGTCGATTTCAACTCGGTTGAGTAGTTTGTTTTCTGTTCGGTTTACAATATCCATGTGTTTGTCCTCCTTATCGGATGTTTACTTTCAGTGCGTAGCGACCAGGTTGGTCGATGTTCAGTCGCTCAGCGATTTCCGAGCGCGATGGGTGGATGATGATGACATAGCCTTGCCAGTCGGTTGTGGTTTGCGCCGAGGGTTGGCGTGGGCATTGGTCGACACCATCTTGGAGGATGAGGCCACATTCTCCACACGCAAATGGTTTCTTAGCCATCTTCACTCACCTGTCTCGCCGAGCCATTCGAGAGATCCAAGACCTGGTTGCTTGCATGTTAGACCGATTTTTGACCGGCGGGGATCGCTTGTGTCAGGTGACAGCGAAACGATTCGAGCACGAACAGCAGTACCAATGCCCAATCGCTTGTCATCGTTACGGCCTGAGATGGTGCCAGCGCCGACATTGACTTCGACTTGGTCATCTAGAATCTGTGATTTGTGAAGTAGAGCTTCCATTGGACCGATGCGTACGAATGCACCAAACTCATTGACTTCAGAGATTGCTCCTTCAACAACTTCGTAATCATCCATGCAGAAGAGGAGTGCATCGAAGCGAACACGCTGATAGATTGCACCGTCACCGTGGATGATACGACCACGACCGAGGGGCGTGTGATTGCTCGTTACCAAAATGAATCGGTTTTGTTCATCGAATCGACCTTCAAAGGCGGTCATTGCTAATCTGTCGATGTGTTGATCGAGTGATTGGCCTTTTTTCATGTACTCTGCAGGGATACGAATGGTATCCTCTCTTGTGACGATTTTGTACATCTTGTTCATCTCCCGGGCTTCTCAAACCGAGTGATGAAGAGGAAGAGGCAGAACCTTTCCGTCCTTCACCGGCTTTCGCCTCGGGAGAGAAGTTGACCGAAGTCATTTCGCCCACAGTCGACCCCTATATGAAGCCCACGCATCAATTCAAGCAACTGCGCTATGGAATTCTGAGGACTGAAGCCACAAAAACTGGCTGCAATTCACAGTGATGCGACGCTTGAAGAGCAAAACAATAACAACCCCTCACGGATGAATAACAACAATGAGCAGCGAAAGCCATTCCGAAGCAGGGCGACAATTCCCTGCCATCGGCATCGTCATATTGATGCTCACGGTATCCTTGACCCAGATTCATTGGACACATTTGGCAGACGAAAAAGTCGTTGAGCAGACATCCGAGCAACCATGGAGCCCTTACGAGCAACCTTGGGGTCAATACGGCGGTACGCCTACACGCAATGGTTCGATGCCAACCCATGACGCCCAAACAGGTACGATGCTGACCATCGATGATCCTGTAGTCAACTGGGTTGCACTTGATGACGGTATCGGTTCAGATGCTTACGGTTCGATTATCGGAAACTTCTCTAAAAGCCTCGCGGTAACTCCTGGAGCCATACAACGCTGTGCGCCGTTTGGCCTGTTTGCAGTCGTCCTCCACGAGAGCACATCAACATCATCAACGAAATTGTCTCTGTTTTCAGGAGATGATGCAGATCTAGCGTGGCAAGTTGATCTCGGTGACACAAAAGCTGCACGCTCTACTCCGGTATTGGCGGATGTTGACTTGGATGGTACTTTCGAAATCATCGTGAGTTATGACACAGATTCCTCGCTTCAGGTGGATGTGTGGTCACCAGAGTTGACCTGTGACGAGTCCGGTTGGCAAAGTGGAGGGCATTCAAACGAATTGATGTGGTCATGGACCAGCACAGATTACAGAATTGGAATCACGAGTCCGCATTTCCAGACGCGGCAAAGCAATCACCTATCCGTCACCCAGCCGCTTCTGGCAGATTTGGAACTTGACGGACAACCGGAACTTCTCCTCACTGTCGTCGACTCCACAACAGATGACCCGCATATCATCAGCTTGCCACTTGGAGCGAACGCTCCAACTGTGAACTGGGATGTTACACTCGACAGGGGTACGCATCCGAGCGACCCTGCTTGGGCTCAACTCGATGCGCAAACGTCCGTTGTTGTTGCGACAACCATCGACGAGAACTCAGGAAACATGTGGATTTGGAGGATTGACGGAAGTACTGGCTCGAACGATTGGGGTCGTGTTGCATTATCAGGCACAGACACAGATTCAGACGCACCCCGACTTCGCCTACCCAGTCCAGTTGTTGTTCAACTTGATCAAGATGCTGCGCCTGAAATGATTCTGACGGTGCCAACTGATGCTAACGGCCGGACCGTTGGCTTGGGTGCGCGTTTCATTGGTATGGAATTGACGTCGACCGAGGAAATTTTCAGTTTCCGAACTCGCAATGGATATGCTGATGCACCACCTCTACCAATTGACTTGGACAATGATGGTGTGCATGATCGTTTGTGCTGGGCAACTTGGTATTCTGCATCCTCCGTAACATTTGACAGAGAGGGAATGGTGGGTTGCCACGACTTGACCGATGACCCCCCTTCAGAGGTGTGGAACAAGATCATGAACAGAGGAGGTTCGGGCAACGATAACGACGAAATCGCTGTTTCTCCGCCTGCATGGATGGATATTGATGGAGAGGGAGATCCTGAAATTGTTGTGGCATTTGGTCGCCGTATCTTCGTTTTTGAAGGTGACACTGGATACGATAATGAGGTTTCAGAGGGATGGGATGAACCACTTTCAATGCCCCATCGCGTATGGTCTGCTCCTGCCTTCGCAGACCTCGATGGGGATGGATATCTCGACATGCTTTACGGAGATACAGTCGTGTCCCAGCGTTTGCTTGATTTGGCACCATTACCAGATGGCAATGGAATTTCCTTCAACCCGGTTTCTCCTGATCCTGGTCAAACACTGACAGTCACTGGCCAGTTTGCGAATATCGGGACGTGGGAAAACGAGGACTACATTGACTGCGCATTGTACATGAATGGTCAGGAGTTAACACGAGTTCGGTTTGAGGATCTTGAACCACTTTCTCCTAGTGGAGAAGGAGGTCCTGCAACCTTTAGCGTCGATGTCACAGCCACTCTAGGCACACACACCTTCGAGCTCGTACTCGACGTGAACCAGAATCTCAGCGAGGCACGTGAAGACAACAACATAGAGCAAGTGACGTTGACTGTCGTTGAACCTTACGATGTCCTCATCCAAGGCCCTGAGACCGTGACAAGAGTCGAACCAGGAGCAAGCGAAATTGTTGATGTTACCATCACTGCAACAGGCTCAAGGACAGCAAATTGGAATATCTCCTATGATACCACGAACCTGCCAGCAGACTGGACTTTTGAGCCACAACCCGGGACGAACTTGGATAACGTTGAACTTGTTCCTTCTGCACCAATCAGCATTCCATTCGTTACTACCTTGCCAACAGATGCGCTTGGTGATGAGGACGGATACATCGAACTCATTGCGACTCTCACTACGGATTCCAGTGTTCAAGAAACGTCATGGATTCCGATTGAAGCACTTCGTACACGTGGATTATCACTTGTTGGATCATCAGGACTTTCGTTCACTGAGGGCTACGGTATTCCAGGTCAAACCGCAGAATCGTACATTCTCATCGAAAACCTCGGAAACGCTGTTGAAACAACCACATCAATCGATTGGACAAATCCATCATGGGGAGGAACACCTGTACTCAACGACGGATCGAACAATGTCTACTCCATCACACTCCAACCGGGAGAGAAAAGAGAACTGAAAATCCTCCTCGATGTTCCGGGCTCAACAATGTTGGGAGGGACCACAACAACAACACTAACAACATGCATAGGTAGTGGGGATGACACTTTATGCCGCTCTCTCGAAGCAAATTTCACTGCGGTGGGTTCGCACACATCACCAGTACACATTCGAACGGTTCCTGATATGCAACATGCGTTTGAATTCAACATGCTCTTGCCTCAATCGGGAACGTTAAGTTGGGATCTCAATCAAGCAAACATTGCCCTTCCAAACTGGCAATGGAACGTTACCAGCGGAGGTAACCTACAAAATGGAATCCTTACGGCAAATGGCCCCTCAAATTCCCTCCACACAGTCCATCTTGAGGTCTACATTCCAACCAACGCACCTCCCCAGCGGCTAACCTTCAATACAGATGAACAAACCTCTGTTGCACACCATTCATTTGATCTGAGCATCCATGTTCTACAGATTCATCGTGCTGGATTGAGCGTTATTGACCCACAACCATCACTTGAGCCGCATGGTTATAATGTGAGTACACCTCATCAACTCCTCATTCAATTGGAGAATCCTGGGAATGGTGAAGACACATACGAGTTTAGTGCAAGTGTCATGACAACAGAGACCATCTCCTCTGAAGATGTTCAGTTTACCTATTACAATCAAATCAGAACGTTGGGGCCTCTGGCTACGACCATAATGCCACTCGACATTGAACTGAGCAGTACCCTACCTGCTGCACAACCGTTCTATCTTGAATTTGAATGGGCATCAATGGTCAACAAGTCCGTCACAGCGACCACTACGCTTCTGATCGAAGCAGAACAGAGGCATGAATGGAACATTACTGTCGTCAATGGACCACAACAGAACGTTCAACCAAACAGTGACCACGTGCTTGAATTCAACATCACCAACATTGGGAACTTTATCGATAATGTGCAATTGGTTCCTTCGCTTTCACTTACTACTGCATCCAACGATACTGCAGTTTGGAATGCGCATAATCCGATTACATCATCGATGCTTGAGGTCAATGAATCTGAAAAACTGAGTGTTGTTCAGACCATACCGTATGCTTGGAAGGATGCAAATGCGACATTGATCTATTCCGTGGTTTCGTCCGGATACGTACTTGATATTGTAGAGGTTGACCTCTCGGTTATGGAGTATTCTGAATGGGAACTTAACCTAGCAAATAGTAACCTTGAGGTAGCACCCGGAGGAGACCTGATTCAAGTTGAACTTGAGCAAAGAGGGAATGCACCTTCCACTCCTTTCTTGACGAAATATGGCCAAGGATGGAACATAACACTGCCAGATGGTGAACTCATGGAACCTGGTCAAACCTCGATAATAGACATCTATGTCGAAGCGCCAGAAAATGCCAGAAAAGGAGATGTCAGCATATTGCAAATTCGTGTTTCAGATGCTGTAGGCAAAGGTGCTGAAGTGTTTGAAGTTCCCGTTCGCGTCATCGGTTCATCCAGTTATGATCTTCAAATGGAGAATGATTGGTATGTCAGTTCTGCAGGAGGATATCCACTTGCATGGATCGAAAACACAGGCAACGATTTGGCAGATATTGACATTGTTCTCTCCGGCATGCCACAAGGTTGGTCTGCCAATATCGATACGCCAATCCAATTGGTGCCAGGAGAGATTCGGGGAATACCAATTCATCTCATTCCATCAGATGATTGGGACAAATCAGATGTTGAACTAACCGTCGAGGTGACGCATTCAAACCTTGGAACGGAGGTGTTTGACTTTACAGTTCGATCGTCAAACATCTCATTCGTGTCAAGCCCAGTGATTTGGGGAAGAAGCAACACCAATTTGGATGTTGAAATCCACAACACTGGATTGGAGGATATCCAAGGACCTTATTCCTCTGTAACTGATAGCAAATACACGTTCTCGGTTTTGCAAGGGATGAATTACGTCAACATTACGAGCGGAGAAGAACGAATTCAACTCGTTCTCATTGGAAGAGATACACCACAAACGGCTGTAGCATGTTCATTTGTCAACAATGCCTTCTCGGATCTCGGTCGGGGCGCATACACTGGTGATGTAGTCAGTTGTGAAGTCAATGGAGATCCGACGCAGAACACGAAACTCTCATTTGTTGTAAGTTCAAGCAGAGGAGATATAATTCCAATACAAACGTCAAGGTTTACGATTTTTGAAAATGAATCAACGTTTGCAAACCTGAGTGTTCTGGACTGGGATCCTACACCTGGCATGTTGACGATTGTTGTCTCAGCATACGACGAGTACGGCAATGTCCTTGCAAGCATAGACAAAGAGGTAATTGCACAAGAATCCGGGTGGAACGTCGGAATTAGCAGCATCTCTGCCCAAGGCAGCATCAATGTTGCAGTATCGAGAACAAACTATGCTGTTTTGGAGAATGCTGTTTGTATCCTTACTGTGACGAGTCGAAGTAGTGATTTCAAGGCAGATGTTGTGATTGATGTGGCTGGACCGCAATTTTCTCCGAATGTTCGTATCGACGCAAGTGGATTGTCTGATAAGGAGCAGCTCGACGCTGTATTGGCATGCAATACTCCCTTTGACATCGATGACGATGCAAGCGACGACTCAGCTTCGATTATTTTCGTCAAAAATAAAGACTCAGTCATCCAATCATCGAGTGTCATTTGGGGTGCATCGGTAGCCATCGTCTTGATTGGTGCTTACCTCTTTATGATGCAAAGACAAGACAACGCCCTGATTCGAACGATGGCCAAGGAAAGCAACGCAAAGAAACCAAAACAGGACAAACCTTCTCAGAAAACTGTTGCTGGTGAACCAACAACAGAGGAAACGAACGACGTTGTCGATGACATCTCGACGGTCTTCGAACAAGAAGATGACACTCCTGCACCAACAATGATTGAGGAAATTCCTGTCGAGGAAGACGAAACACCCTCAGGCCGATTGGATTCCTTACGTAGAGAAATGAACCCGGATGATGATGTTGAGCAACAGTCAAGCATTGAAGAGCGTATGTCGAAGTTCTTCCAGTGACGAACACATACCTCAATAGAGGGGATGGTGTGGGTCGGGCAATGAAGCCTCATCAACAGAGTACGACAGCGTTCTACACGCTGGACGGGTGCTATTCAGGACTTCTCTCGGAAGTATTCGATGCGTTGGTTTCAGCAGAGCATGGTTCGTCGGATGAATGGCAAAGATTGTGTGAACATCCACGGATTCAAGAGCGATTTCGGACGCAAGGTATTGATGAATACGATTCAAGGTCAATGATTCAATGGGATGATCCAACAATTCTGTTTACCTTGACAAGAATGCTGGACCAAGACAACCTTCCAATCATGCTTGGAGAGGACAAAAACAGGGAACGATTTGGTCGATTCCCACATCCAACAGGATCGACAATTCAGTACGTTCGGGAAAATGTGAGAAATGTAGCTTCAAAATCCAATGAATTGTATGAAGATCTTGTTACCCACCTCGATTATCTTCTAACTCGTTGCAATTCAGAAAAAGTCGGTGATGAGCGCTATATGGATGGAAAAGCCGGATTGAACATCATGGGCTTTCTCACCTCAGAAGAGGTCAAAACATTGCGTTCAAGCCTACTCGGTGGAGGATGGACCGTCGCTAAAGATGAACCAATTGACGGAGGCATTCGTGATGCAATGCGTCACTTGAACGCTCTTCTCTTAGCAGCTGAGCGGCATGGAGCCGGGCTCATTCATCGCATGCACGCCTAGAATCAGAATGTTTCTGAAGTCAATCGCTCGTACATTGATGCATACAAAGCGGCAGTTTCATCGATGACCGATTGCGGTAGGGCAGGAATTGGTGGATCATCGGTTCCAGAATCTCGAGCAGCCTTCAATTCTGCTTGGTGACCAGTGTTGATGTAGTGGGTTCGTACGAATTCCTTCGACAGTTCAATGCACTCTCCATTCGCATAGGCTTCTGCATCCCACCATCGATCTTCATCGAGGGTACCGAAAGTATCGACAAGAACGACTTTTCTTCCCGGGCCAAGGGCGAATTCTTTCTTTCCATCGACGTGAATAAGGCCGTTCTTGGCTGCTTCTCGTTCGATGATTTCATCGATCTTCAGAACAGCATTAACGATTGAATCGTACTCCTCATCCGTAATGTTTGAGATCTCAAGTGCTTCAGCACGGTCGATGTTCCGGTCGTAAGCCTCGAATTTTGTCGTAACCTCGACAAACGGCTTCTCAAGCTTCGAACCATATTCGCAATCTGCAGGAACTCCAAGTTGCTCAGGAGTCAATTCACCACGTTGGAAACGACGCCACGCAGAACCTGAAAGGTAGTGTCGACAAATGAATTCAAGCGGAACGAAAACCCATTCCATATCACGGGGAATTGCACCTGGCTCCTTGATGACCTCAACTTTGCGAACAAGACATCGGTCTGCAGCATTAACTTCAACAAGATGTGTTCCACAAACACCTTCCTCTTCGACCAACTTAAACCAGTGAGCCGTGGTTCGATTCAATGATTCACCCTTTCGAGGAATCAATGAAGGAATAATCTGATCGAATACTGAAATTTGATTTGTAAATCGGAATTCCAGTACATCCGGGTCATCTGTTGACCAAACTTGCTTGACCTTACCTTGATAGAGCATTTCTCCCATGTTCTCAAATCACAAAGAGAGGCTCTTGAACATTGGTGTTCGGCTATCAGATGATACCCAACGCATCTTCAATTCGATTCAATTCTGGTCCAGTTGTTTCGCTACCTGCAACAGCTCCATCGTTTGAAGCACAAATGCCTGCACCAACATACGGAGAGCCAAACGAAACTGTACCAACCATTGGCGGTACTCCAAGGACTTCTTCGATAAGAAGAACTTCGTCTCCAGCAACATCTGGATGAAGCAACACACCTTGGTCGTTGACGACACCGAGACTTCCTACAACATCCTGACCACCGATGGTTGTGGCAATGATGTCGACACTGAGAACGTCTGCGAGAATCTCCAATCCATCATGTGGAATGCTTGGGGATGCGACACAACCTTGTTCGTTTGCAAGGAGGAGATTTCCTGCAGTATTGACACCTCCTTCCATCACGACAACGTCTCCATAGGCAGTCAGTTGATCAATGTCTTTCTCTGTAGCAATATCTGCAACTGCAATGCCATTTGAGTTACCTGCAAGCAATGCTCCGATGAGGTTGGATCCACCAATTGAAATTGGGGCCATCTCAAGTTGCAGCGTTGTTTCCAATTGTTCGAGAACAAGGTCAGGAAGTTCTCGGGGATGAAAGAGGACCTTGCCTACGGATGAAAGATGGATTCCAATCTGGTCCGAGCCAAGAATATCCAATGTATCAATCGGCATGACCTTCACCCTTGTTACGATGTATCCGTACGTAGTTTAGAAATCTTAGGTGTAAGGAAGAAAAGGATCGGGGAATCCAAGAGGAAAGAAGAGGGGCACAGTGACTGCCGTTCCCGTGGAC
>CEUM01103844.1_pt1 | contig 61046 bp, 45 predicted proteins | sample 356421 | NCBI WGS metagenome assembly CEUM01 (sample SAMEA2622716, study PRJEB7988) | marine metagenome | biome: marine biome (ENVO:00000447); feature: surface water layer (ENVO:00002042); material: "saline water (ENVO:00002010), including plankton (ENVO:xxxxxxxx)" | depth 5 m
GCGTCGGCCAACCGTCTCGCGCGCCCGTCCCGCGCGACCCTTCGAATCGCCGCCACGGGATCGGACGTCCTCGGCGTCTCCTTCGCGCGTCGAACCGCGCGAACGACGGCGTCGGTGAGCGTCGGGAACACGGGCGGAAGCGTCTCGATCCGGGTCGGATCCGACGCGCGGCGCCGTCCCGACGGCGTCCCGACGGCGCCGAAATCATCACAATCACAATCGTCGTCGTCGTCGTCGTCGACCGCGAGCGTGGACGCGTCGACGCGCGCAAAGTACACCGCGCGCGTCTCTCTCGTCTCTCTCGTCTCCGTCGTCGTCGTCGTTCGTCGTCGTCGTCGTCGGGACGCGACGGATGATTTAATCGCGCGCGCCGCCACCGCACCTTCGCGCGACGTCTCGCGTCTCCCCACGGGCGCCGACGCGCGTCTCCGCGCGCGCGCGCGAGGGAACGAGTCCCCACGCGCGCGTTCGCGTCTCGACATGGGCGTCGTACCCCTCGCGCGCGCGAGGACGTGTGCGGATGCGTCGAATGCGTGTCATCACCCATCACACGTCGACGCCATGGTCATCGTCACCCACCGCGCGCGCGCGTCCCCGACCGCGCGCGCGCGCGTCGCGTCGACGCGACGGGCGTCCCACCGATCGACGTCATCGCGTCCATCGACGTCTCGCGCGTCGTCTCGCGTCGTCATCGCGCCCCGAACGCCGAGGATAACGAATCATCATCATTCGCGCGAGACGCGTCATTCGACGCGTCTCCTCGCGTTCGACGGCGAGCGTGACTTTGAGATGGACGTCCCGTCGCCGACGTCTCCCGATGATTCATTGGTCGCGTTCGGGTTCGCCCTCGCCGTCGTCCTCCTCGTCGTCATCACCGGCGGCGTCGCGTACGTCGCGTTTCGCGAGGCGATGGATCGACGCGAGGAGACGCGCGCGCGAGACGAGGAGGCGCGTCGAACGCGCGTCGTCGAGGCGAACCCGAGCCGCGCGGTGAATGAGAAAAAGATACAGAGGAAATCGCGCGCGACGCCGAGTCAGGTGGCGGCGATGACGCGAGAGGAAGAGGACGGGCGCGCGCGCGGCGGGAATCGAAAAAATCGCCGGCGCCGCGCGGCGAGACGCGAGGAAGAGACGTGAGACGGCGAGCGAGACACGCGCGTGTAATCACACGCATGCATGCGTTTATTGTTTTTGCGTTTCTTTCAATCACCGGTCGGCGTCGTCCGACGGCGTCGCGCACGAAAAAAGTGCGTGATTCTTCCGCCGACGGCGTTCTCCTAAAAAGTGATTCGCAGACGACGTCCATCATCACATCGCGACCACCATGCCCATCGTCGACGCGACGTCCGCGATCGATCTCCCGTCGTACGGCGACGCGCTCGTCTCGTCGTGCGAGTCATTCGTCGAGACCGCCGTGCGAGACGTCGACGTCGACGATTATACCACCGCCGCCGGGCCCGCGACGGATGAAATGACGACGCGCGCGTGCGTCGACGCGTGCGCGCGTCTCGACGCGGAGGCGACGAAAGGTACGTACGACCCGACGCGCGTGTCGTTCGTCCCTCGCGACGACGCGAACGGTGACTGACGACGGATGCGCGCATTCATTCATTCATTCACAGTCGGCGTGTTTTTCCGGGACGACGCCGCCGCGGACGCCGTCGACGGCGCGCGCGCGCGAGGGATGCTCGCGGCGTTGTGCGACGCGCACGAGGCGTTGATGATACGCGTCGGTCGTACGTTGGCGATGAACGGTGGTTCCGGGGGGAGGTATTACCGTGAAGACGTCGTGGAACGCGCGCGGACGTGCGCGCGCGCGACGACGGCGCTCGTGCGCGCGTGTTGCGCGAGAGACGGGGACGGACGCGCGAAAAACGTGCGCGCGGGGGTGGGGAGAGTGTGGGAGGCGTCGAAATCGTTCGTGGACGCGCCGAAAGATGCGGTTCGGGCGATAACGCATCGATTGATGCGAAGTGCGAGATTTGTCGTGGACGTGCGGAATGAATTGAAAACGCTCGGCGCGGAGGCGGAGGCGGAGGCCGCGCCGACGGGATCGGACGCCGATGATGATTTATTGTTTTGTGACGATGATTTCGACGAGGACGAGATGCGTCGCGCGAAGGCGATGGGTGCGTACGCGACGGCGTGTGCGCTCGTGCTCAAGACGCTCATCGCGCCGACGGTGAGAGAGAGACGCGCGCGCGTCGACGCGCTCGAACCCATGGTGGAGGCGTGCGAGCGGTTTCGACGCGCGGTGGAGGACGTCGGTGCGGGGGCGTATCCACCGCACGACGCGGATGCGTTGAAAAAGGACATCGAGGCGAGCGTGCGCGCGGCGGAGGAGATGCGCGCGTGCGCGCGAGAGGCGGGCGTCGCGGATGAGGACGTCGAGCCGGGATTCGCGGATTTCGTCGACGCCGCGGAGACGGCGAAACGCGCGGCGGTCGAATGATGTCATTCGACCTTGTACGTGTGTAACGTCTCATGACACAGTCACAGTCACAATTTCTCTCTCTCTTTCTCTCTACATTCTACTCGGCGACCGCGTGTTCGCACCACGTCCCGTCTTTCAGATTGGCGCTCCACAGGCGCACGACGCCGTCCTCGCACGTCGTGGCGACGACGCTTCCGCTCGCGTTCCAATCGCAGCTCATCACGACGCCCGGATGTCGTAATCGACCGATGGTTTTCATCGACCCCACTCCGCTCGTCGTGAGACCGGTACATTCGTACACGACACACGTCGACCCACGCGCGGCGACGAGATTGATCGCGCCTCGCGTCGTCGTCGTCGCGCTCCACGCCAATCGCTTCGTCTCCGCGTCGGCGTCGGCGTCGTGTTCCGTCTCGGCGACGACGCGCCACCGCCGCGCGCGCGCGTCTCGCGCGAGCACGCACACGGTGTGCCTCCCATCTCGCGGCCAAGACATCCCGACGGCTAACAGAGGCCACTGACCGCTCTCGTTCGCGCGTCGCCACGCGAGCGCCGTCGCGCGCCCGCCGGGACGCGCGCTCTCGAACGCGTCGCTCGCTTCCCACGCCGTCCCCGAGCATCTCTCTCTCGGTTCATAAAACCGCACGACTCCGTCATCACACGCCGCGGCCAGTAGAAGAGATCCACACCGCGGCGCAAAGGCAATCTGACGCGCGCGCGCGCCGCCGTCGACCCGTCCCGCGACGAGCGCGACGAGCGCGTCCCGCGCGCGCGTCTCCACGTCCCAAAACGAAATCTCACCGTTCTCCGCGCACGCGGCGACGCGGCGACCGCACTCGGCGTCGCACAGGGCGACGTCGATGATGCCGACGTCGCCATCCGTCGCGCGCGTCGACGTCTCGCGCGTCCACGGCGCCGTGGAGACGTGTGATTGTGATTTTGAACGCGGGGACGTCCCGGACGTGTCGATCGACGGCGCGTGCGACGACGACGACGACGCGCGGTCGCGAAAGACGAGTTCGCCGGTGGCGGTGCCGATGATGCACGCGGTGCGCGTGTCGTCGTAGGCGACGCAGGTGGGCGCGGCGTCGGTGGGCATGACGCGAGTCGAGCTCTGACGTCTCGACGCGAAGACGACGACGAAGACTCTCGAGCGCGCGAGAACGGCGCGCGAGAGGGACGACATCGATGGATACATCGTATCATTCGTGAAAGCTATGGTGATGAAAATAATATGAATCATTTGAAGGCGTGTCGTTTCGCCCGACCGCCGTCGCGTCCGGTCCATTGTTCGATGAAATCGGACACGCACCTGCGCGTCTGGAGCGCCGCCGCCGCCTGTCGAAAAATCGCGCCGCGTTCGTCGCCACCGCCGCTCGAGCCTTGCTCTCGCGCGCTCTCGAGATCGCTCATCAATCGCGTGAACTCTTGAAAATCGAGCGTACCGCTGCCGTCGACGTCGATTCGAGCGAAGAGTTCTCTGGCGGCGGCTTCGGCGTCGCTCCCGCCCATGACGACGGCGAACGCGCCGACGACTTCGTCGAACTCCACCTCGCCGCCACCGTCGGCGTCGAGCGCGTCGAAGAGCTCTCGCAACTGCGTTCGTTCGCGATCACCGAGGGATGATTGCTTGAGCTTTCGTCTGCGAAGCAGCCACGATGCGGTCTTCGCCTCGAGGTCGCGAAGACGAAACGTTTCGAGCGATTCTTCGCCGCGCGCGTCTCGACGACGGAGCTCGTCGATCGCGCGAAGATCTTCGCGCAATCGTCGCGCGATGTCGACGACACTCGACGCGTTCGTCTGCACCAGGGCGCGATCGGACCGAGGATCGGTGAGCGTCATTGTCGGGTTCGCGGTCAACGCCCGGCGCGTTATTTCTGGACCGGGCAAAGAAAGAACGACGCGAGAGTCCGTTCAGCCGGTCTCTTCGCACGCGGGCACGCGTAGCTCTCACCGTTCGGACCTTGGCCTTCGCGTTCGCTCGGATCGAGCTCGTCCGTGAGCATGAAACTGCCGTCCAAACGCTCGGCGAGCTCGCGACAGATGGTGACTTGCAAGAGCGTCGCCCCGTTGTCGGCTGCGCCGTCCTCCTCTTCGTACGCCTCCAACCAGTCCACGCGCAAGAGCGCGTTCGTTCGCTCGCCGTACGCAGAAACGAACGATTCGTCGTTCGATAACACCAACGCCGATGGGGACACGTCCTCGGGTCTGGGCCCGCTCTCGCCGTTGACTTCGAAGAGCGGAGAATCGAGCGTTCGATGTAAATCGTCGGCGGATTTACCGACATGTTCGTACATCGCCGCCGCCGTGGTTCGCGCGACGGATTCAAGAAGCCACATAGAATCTTGTACGTCCTGATGCGATCGCGCGAGCGGCATCGGCCACGGACTCGACGCTTCTCTCCACGCCGGGATTACGACGTACGGCAGACGACACTCGTCCATGGCGTCGGCGCTCGATTTGAATTTCTCCGTCGCCTCCAATTTCGCGTTCAACGAGAGTTGACAGTTACCGTACCGTCTCATCTCGAACATGGTGTCCACCGTCGCCTTGGCCCCCACGTGCGTGTGCGCGCGCCTCGTGATGGAGGCGAAATCCGTAATCTTCCGTTCGATAAACTTGGCCCTGCCCGCGCCGTCGTACGCCTCCAACGCGCTGTCGTCTGAATCTTCAAACTCATCCGCGTACGTGTGCACATCCGCCACCCGCACGTCGTCCCCAACGACACCCAATTCTCGTTTCAATCGTTCCTCCGCGTCTTTACGCTTCGCGCGCTTCGCCTCCCACTTTTTAATCCTCTCGTCCCGTCGTCGCGCCTTCTCGGCGTCCTCCTCGCGCACCTCCGCGTCCCGCGCCTCCTCCATCTTCCGCATCGCCTCCCTCTTCCCCTCGCTCTCGCTCTCAACCCGCGCGCGTAACGCCTCGATCGCCCCATCGCACTCCTCCGCGTCCACACCGTCGACATCACACCGTCGACACTCCAGATACGCGCGCAACGCCTCGCCGCCCCGTCCCGCGCCCTCTCTCGCCTGTCCCAATCGAAACCACGCCTTGTGCCACTCGGGCGCGTTTCTCACGCACGCCTCCGCGTCCGCGACCGCGTCGACGAAATCCCCGAGTCGCATCCTCGCCAGCGCGCGATTACACAGCGCGAACTGATTCCTCGCGTCCACGTCGAGCGCGTCCCCGAAACGCTTCACCGCGGTGCGATAATCACCTCTCGCGAACGCCTCGCACGCCTCGACGTGACGCTCGCGTCCGCGCGCGCGTCGTCGAAGCGACGCGAACGGGGCCCAGGTCTCTCTCCGCGTCTCTTTCCCCGCCGTCATCCCGCGCGTCGCACTCCCGTCGCGCGATGAATGAAATGAAATGAAATGAATCGTCTCGAGACGAATGACGTGAAAAAACGCTCGCGCCTGTGCGTGGGAACGTCTCGGACGCGCGTGCGCGCGCACCGCGATCACCGCGCGATCGAACGACGCGACGCGACGCGACGATGGATGGCGCGCGTGTGCGATCCAATTCCCGTTCGTTCGCGCGTCGACGCGCGAACGCGACGCGACACCGACCCGTGATGGGGAGATGATGGATTTTACGGGTCGTGACTCGTCGAGGAGTCCACCCAGACGCGAGGGAATCGATGCCGATGGATGCGATGCGCCCGCACGCGTCGTCGTCGTCTCCCCGCGAGCGACCGCCGAGGGCGCGATGCTCTCGCCCGCGGTCGCCGCCGTCGCCCAGCTCGCGATCGTCGTCCTCTACCCCGGGTACCTGACGTTCAAGACGCTCGAACACGATCGGAAAAAACCCGACGCCGCGCGCGGATGGTGCGTGTACTGGGTCGTCGCGAGCGCGTGGATGACGATGATTCCTTGGCTGGATCGCGCGTTCGACGCGCGCGTCGGGCTGTATCGCGAGTGTAAGCTCGCGTTTTCCGTCTACCTGTGGCACCCGCGGTGGCAGGGGGCGCTGTACGTCTACGACGGATTTCTCGCGCCGTTTCTCATCGCGCGCGAATCCGTCGTGGACGACGCGTTGGCGAGAACGTTTGAAATCGTCGGTGGGGTCGTGGGAGAGGCGAGCGCGAGGGCGAGCGCGTGCGTGAGACGCGCGGTGAACGATGCGTTGGCGAAGGCGACGGAGGCGCAGTTGGCGGCGCAATCGGGCGCGGGCGCGGCGAGCGGGCGCGCGGATAGGATTCGGCGTCGCGCGGATTGAGCGCGAGGAATGGCGAGGGCGGCGCGCGTCGTCGCGTCGGTTTGTTTTGTAGTGTTTGTAGCTTTAGTGGATAGTTTCGAGGTCGCGGTCGTCGTTTGAGACTCGTCGCGCGTCGTTCCCGCGCGCGCGCGTCCCGAGGCGGCGGCGCCGATCCCGATCGACACAGTCGCGCGCGTCGCGAGTCGATACCCTCGCGTCATGGCGCCCCAGAGCGCGGAGAAAGTGGCGTACGAAAGGATGGCGGCGCCGTTCGTGCACGTCGCCCTGCTCGCGTGCGCGCTCGCGCCTTGCGTCACCGTGGTGGATCCTAATGTGCAAATCGTCGCCGTGAGCTCTCTGTGCGTCGTCGCGGGGGCGTATCGAAGCGTTCTGCCGGCGAGCGATGGAAGCGGGGAGGTGATGAGCGCGGACGATGCGAAGAAGTTTCCCATCGTCGGCTCGTGCGTGTTGTTCTCGGCGTTTTTGGCGTTTAAGTTTTTGCCCAAAAGTTTACTCGGCGCGTTCGCGACGGCGTACTTTGGTATTCTGGGCGTGTTGGCGACGAGCGCGATCGTCACGCCCGTCGTGCACGGTGGTGTATTCGGTGGACGCGATTTGACGAGTCACGCCCTGCTCACGGTGCCGAAGATTCGTTGGTTGAACGAGGAACGATGGACGGTAGAGTGCACGGCGGCGGAGGCGGTGTCGACGGTTTTGGCGAGCGTCGGAACTCTACAGTACGTCCGCACGAAGCATTGGTTGGCGAACAACGCGTTGGGGCTGTGCTTTGCGTTGCAAGGAATCGAGTACTTATCGATCGATAGCGTGCAAATAGGAGCGGTTTTGTTGGCGGGATTATTCTTCTACGACATTTTTTGGGTATTCTTCACCCCGGTGATGGTGAGTGTGGCGCGTTCGTTCGACGCCCCGATCAAACTCCTCTTCCCGCGCATCGCCCTGAGCGCCATCTCCGACACGGAGAAACCGTTCAGCATGTTGGGTCTCGGTGACATCGTCATCCCGGGTCTCTATGTCGCGATGATTTTGAGAATGGACAACGCGCGCCGCGCCGCCGCCGCCGAGCCGAAAAAAGCTCTCACGAGGTCCGCGTCCAAGAAATCCGCCACCGCCTCTCGCACGGCCAAGCACGACGGCAAGGCAGTTCCCACGTACTTCAACGCCGTCGCCATCGGCTACGTCGTCGGCATCGTCACCACCATCATCGTCATGAACGTCTTCGACGCCGCCCAACCGGCGCTCTTGTACATCGTCCCTGGCGTCCTCGGCGCCACGTTCATTCGCGCCGCGCTCGCGAGAGAGATCGGCGTCGTTTGGAACCACTGCGAAGGGTTAGAGGAGGCTCAGGCCGAGCGCGAAGCCGCGGATTTCAAGAAGAAATCGTCCTAGTCACGCATGTAACCCGCGCGCGTCTCCCTCCGTCTTCCTCCACGCCGCGGCGGCGTCCCCAACAGTCACCCCACGTCATCGCGAGATTCATCGTCGACCGCGTCCACACACGCGCGCGCGCGCTGGAGGAGCGAGACGCGCGCGCGAGACCGAGCCGATGACCGTCATCGCGCGCGCGTCGGGAGCGCACGCGGGAGCGGGAGCGCCGCGCGCGCTCACCGTGTCCAGCAATTTCGCGCGGCGTCGACGCGACCCCATCCTCGCGCGTTGGCTGGCGGACCTCGACCGCGCGTCGAGGAGCGATAACTGGCCCGCGCTCGAGGTGCTGTGTGGATTCCCGCACGCGGACGTCGGCGCGGCGGTGGCGGTGTTGGCGATGCGAGGACGCGCGCGAGAGCTCGGGAACGTGCTGGAGAAGAGACTGGACACGACGCGGCCGGTGGGAGACGAGACGTGGGAGGAGGCGTTGACGAGAGCGGGACGCGCGGCGGCGTCGAGAGGTGAGCGAGACGCGCTGGATGTGCTGCTCGCGCACGGTATGCCGAAGGATGGGGCGTTACTGGAGGCGGCGTGCGCGGACGGGGTGTCGGAAGCGTCGAGGGCGGCGTGCGTGGAGCGGTTGTTGGACGCGGGTGCCGACGCGAACACGCGGTGGTCGCGACAGGGATGGAAACCTCTTCATGCGGTGGCGAAACGAGGCGACGTGCGGTGCATCGAATTACTCGTCTCTCGCGGAGGCGCGGATTTGGACGCGAGGTACTTCAATGGAAAAACGGCGCTATTTTCTGCGTGTGAGTGGGGTCAATGGGAAGCCGCTCGGATGCTGCTCTCCCTTGGCGCGACCGTGGAAGTGGGCCAATGGGAAGCCGATCACTTGAACACCGACCACTCTCTCGGAGCGAACAATGAACCCGTTTCGCCGAGAGACGTCGCGTTGGCGATGCACCACGACGCGTGCGTGCGAGTCATCGACGAAGTCTTGGCGCTCCGTCGCGCTCGATGAGTCCATGAGATCGATGAGAGAAACTAAGCTGTATCAACACTACACAATTGTAACACTAGGAGCTGTACACGCGAGTTGCAACGAATTCAAATCATGCAAAGACACCAGAAAATGCTCAGCGCGTTGCGAATCATTTCGGCCCCAAGATTCCTTTACCCCAACCCTCCGGCGCAGACTCCTGCACGACAAACTCGACGTCGTCCGACCAGCATCTGGGCGGAACACCCGTGGTGTCGTAGATCACCTGTTCGAGCTTGCGATAGAAACCATTACCGTCGAGTATGGGATTCCACCATCCACTCACGATAGAATAGTTGGACGCAAAAGGCGACTTGTGGTGCTGCCCGTGGTCCCGTCTACCTATCAAGAGCCCCATATCTTGCGCCTTCAGCACGGTGGATGGGAGCTCGCTCTTCTTCATGTGACTCCACGCGTGAAATTGTTGACTCAGCACGATCAACGACGTGAACACGCCGACGAAGATGAGGTCTGTCGCTCGCTCATTGAAAAAGAGCGTCGGCGTCGTGAACACGAGCGGGGCTATGCACGTGGTGTGAATGTTGTTCGCCCACTGACGCTTCGTGATGGTCCAAGGGTATTTATGATGCCCTTGAAACGCATCGATCACGCCGCCGAGGAGCGGCGTCTTTTTACTCCCGTAGTTGTCCACGCTCCAGTGGAAGATGCCCGTTCCCAAGTCGCTCGTCCAGTACGCCAACCCCACCGTTACGAGTGTTATGACCGTCTCAGCCGTCGAGAACCCGTCCTGTCCAAAAATCCACAATCCCTTCGTCGCTAATAACGCGCATGACCCGAATAACACCGCGCACTGCGCTCGTTGCGCGTCCGTGGAGACGAAATCTTGCGGATCCATCAGTTGTTCTCCACCCATCGTGGCGATTTGATCGCGCAACACCTGTCCGACGGTCACTCGGTCGACGACTTGCGAATCGGTGACCACGCAGCTCGCGCCGTCGTAGCTATCCATCACGCTCACGTCCACGTCGTCCTCGTAATCGACGGATAGAGCTCTTCCGGGGATTACTCGGGCGTGTGACGTCACGTTCGACACGGTCGCACCGTTGCGCGCGCGCGTCGAGCGAAACCCCGCGCGAGAACCACGTTTGACGACGCGATATCGCATCGTCACTTGCATCGCGCTCGACCGTTCGCCGAAAGATCTCTCTCAGGCGGTTCGGCGAGGCGACGTGTGCGGGATAGGCTGGTCGGCGCGAGCAGAGCGAGGCGGCGCTCGGCCAGTTCTCGGACACGTCGTCGGGGAGCTGATTCGAAGAACGTTGGTACTGCTCGATTCAAAAAAGCTACCAAGATGCTATTTTTGACGGGTCGTTTTTACGCCCGATCGCTAGTCCAAAGTTCTACTGTGGGGTGGTCAGATTCAGGTGGTATATTCAGGGCGGCGTCAATGGCAGGCCATGTTGAGTTTGCTTTCTTGCGTCAACTTCATCGTCGAACGTATCTGAGCATGGTGTTCAGGTCGGTTTTATTAGCCGCAGCTTGCGCACGAGGAGATTTCGCAATTTTATGTATGAGATCGCACATTTCTTTGTGCGTTCTGGTGGGCACGGTTCCTTTCTCGTAGATGACGAAATCACCGACGCTCACATCTGGTTCCGGCATTTCACTCAGTTTCTTATAGCACAATGCGATTGGATTCACCTGGTCTGAATTCAGATGCGCGAATGCCCCGCTGTCATTGCTTTTGAGCTGGTACTCCACCGTGTACGGTGGTTTAACGAGCTTGGAGAGCTCATGTCGATTGAACGGTCCCGTTTGACAATCGTCAAAGGTCGTCTTGTGCAACCAACGCTTCCATCGTAGCTCCATGCGATCCTTATCTTCCCGAGTCAGACCCTTCACCCGATTTTCAGCCTCCGCCGAGATTTCGCCAACGCAATCGGCCACTCTGCTATTGAACCCGTGCTTGATGGCGAGAATACTGTAGGAAAAGTCGCTCAAGATTTCTTCGAGAAGGATCATATCCTTTGAAAACTTGTCGATGCAGTCATCCTTCTTATACAGGGTGATCATGAACGAATCCACGGCGTGCATCGCGTCACAATCGCAGCGAAGGGTAGCCTTCTCGACGTACTCGCCGTGCACCGTGTCTGCAGCCACTAAGCACTGCACGACGCACATAACCACTCGACTGAGAAACTCGCGCAGTTGCGTTTCGTCGCACTTATCCACGACGTTCAGCTGATACTTATAGATCCGAAGCTGTCGATGATACTCCCTCAACGCTTTGACGTACCCCTCCACGCGTTCACTCGACACGTCCTGACAGAGCACCCTCGGCTTTCTCGGTTTCACCGCCTTGAATTTTTTCGTCTGCACTCCTCGCGATGGCGGTTTGCTCGCCTGCTTCGGTCGCCAGTACGGTTTCACCGGCGTCGAAACCGGCGCGCCGCGCCGATCATCCTCCGCGCTCTCCCCCCCCTCCTCGATGAATCCCAGCTTGATTCCGTTCGGCAGCGCTCGCCGGGGCATGTCGCGCCGAGACGAACGTTTACGATCGACCGTTGCGCGAAATCTGGGCACGCGTCGAGCCGTTCGACGCGGCGCGCCGCTCGTCGCCGCGGGCGAGGCGAACGAGCCTTTTCGATCGCGTTCACTCGTTCACTCGACCCGCGGACCGTCACCGGTCCGCTCGTCGCGAGCCGAACAGTGGGGCTCGAGACCGCGCCGTTTCGTTACCCAAATATCCAAATACCCAAGCCGCGTGGGTACCCGAGACGGGAATATCGAGGATGGACGAGAGGCGACGCGTGAAGGCGACGAGACGCGGATGAAAAGGAAGTGGGAACGATGACAATCGATCGTGACGCGCGCGCGCGCGTCGTCGAGGCGAGAGGCTAGGCGTGGGCGCTAGTAACTGTCGTACGAACGGTCGGATTTGACGGCGGCGCGGCGGCGAGAGACGATCGACGAGAGGTCGTCGATGTCGCTGATGAGTCGTTCGGGAACGTCGGCGGTGGCGCCTGCGACGATGGTGAGGATGTCGGTGATGAGGTCTTCGTTGCCCATGATGTTGACGTGATCGCCCTCGGAGGTGCCTTGAAATCCACCGACGGCGATGGGGAGCGCTCGGTGCGGATATTCGCGCGTCGTCGTGGATGCGTTCGCGGGGTTCAACGTCGCGTTTCGCGTCCACTCTCGACACATGTATCCCAGCGAGAGAAGCGGGATAGAACCGTCGCCGTCGACTTGCCACACGCCGCGCGTGAGCGTGCCGTTTTGAGATTGAGCGACGTCGAGTTGATACGGGCGCAAAGGATCCTCCGCGTATCGCTCGTACACGTACGCCCTCTCTGACGGTTTTCCGGCACCGTAGAGGCAATATACCTTTAAATTCGCTGCGTACGGCAACGGTCTGCTCAGCGGGTCACCGAAACTCGGTGCCGTCTTTCGTTCCAAGTCCGGCACGAGTTTCTTCAGACGTTGCCGAGAATCTCGACTGGCGGCTCGACTGAACTCTGCGACGTTGTGAGGATTGGACTCCGCCAAATACTCGAAGAGCATGTCGAGTGCGCTATTGACGGTGTGATTGACGCTCTGTTCCACAGACGATCCCGCGTCGCGCATTTGCAAGAAAAAATTGATCACATCGTCGGCGGATGATTTCTCGGGAGCCCCGAGATCTTCGTCCCCCCAAACGGCCGCACCGCCGCGTGGAAGCATGGCCCAGAGCGCGCCCCACGTCCGGAAAGTCTCACACACTTCCTTGATCTGACTACCTATCAAACGTCCCACCGCTGTCTCGAGTAAGCCTCCGAGCATTCCCTCGAGTTCTCCTAGAATTGCCGTGTCTCGCATTTCACCGCTGAGTAGGCTCGGGATGGTCTTTGGAATCCCGAGCATCGGGCCAGCGATGTCCACGTACGCGTGCACGTATTTATCCACCCATCGTCTGCCGCCACCTCCTCCGCCTTGCGACACTGGGGTCTCCACCCAATCGAAAAAATATCGAGAAATTGTGTCCCCGTACGAGTGCGCAAGCACCGCCACCTGTTCCCCGTGCACCGCATGTAACGTCTCGATGACGGACTTTAATCGTGTGAAATACCCATCGCGGCGCTCTAGCATCGTCGGACTCAATCGCCAGTCGTACGCCGCGCTGTGTATGGTGTTCGCGTCGTACCCCAGTTCCCCCAACTCTTCTATGATTCTCGCCCAGACGAAATATCCCGGCACAAACCAATCGACTCCCTCTAATCCGCGAACCGCCCGAAGACGAATGCCCTCAGGATCGGACCCAGACCTCGAATCGAGTCTCATGTGCTCCATCCAACACTTTTGGTTGCTAAAAAACGCGCGCGCCATCGCCGGCGTCCCCCACATTCGCCGCCGGAAATAACTCGCGCCGCACGCCTTGCCGCGCCACAACTCCAATCCCGTGCTCACGAATCCCGGGACGATCACCACCGGATGCTTCGCCCCCAGACCACGCTCACGCACTCGCACCCCGGGTCCTCGCCTCGCCGCCACCGGGCGCTCCAACATTTGTACATCCAACGCCGGTATATTGGACAGCACCGTATCGTTCACCCAACTCGGGAGACTATTCGTCACCCGCACGCGAACCGCCGCCGGCACGTACACGTCCCGCAGATACGTCGCCGCGCACGCCAACGTGAGGACTGCGAACGCGCGCGCGTTCGCGCGCCATCTCGTCGCCGCCCACTCGCGCACGACGCGCGTTCGCGTCGGTCCCAGGATGAGTATCGCGATCGCCGACGCGCGACTCGCGTGCGTTTTCGACGCCTCGCTCGCCGCGCGCGCGCGCGTTTTCCCGCGCGCCCGCGTCGACGGCGACGCGGACGACGTCTTCGCCGCGGGCGCGCGCGAAACGCGCCGACGCGGGGTCGGCATGTCGACGAAACGACGCGTCGTCGATTGCGGAGACGAGGAGACGGTTACGCGCTCGGCGCACTACAATCACGTTACAGGAACGGCGCGCGCTCGACGACGACGCGCGAGACGAACGCGAGATCTCGCGCGCGTTCGGTCCTCCTCCTCGGAGTCGTCGTCGCTCTCTCTCGCGCGCTCTCTCTCGCGCGCGCGTTCGTCTCGCGCGACTCGCGCGCGGGTCCGGACCAATCACGGCGCGCTCGCGCGACTCGCGAACGCCGCGGTCGGCGACGTCGACGCGAGCGACGCCGCGCGCGTGACGTACCCATCGCTCATCACTCGTCGCACGCCCTCGAGCGTGCCGTACTGCGTCGCGAAGAGCACGCCCGCGGCGAAGAGCGACAGCGCGGCGCTCCAACGCCAGTGCGCGCGTCGAATCTGTAGCAGCACCGCGCGCACGGCGGACGACGGCGAAGCGCTCGCGCGCGCGCGCGACGCGACGCGGGCGACGGTCTCGTCGACGTCGTCGTCCGTCTCGGACGCGCGCGCGACGTCGACGTCGCGCATGCGCGCGTCCGCGAGTGTCGATGATTCGAGTCACCGCGAGTGCGCGACGCGCGGAGAGGTTCTCGCGAATCCATCGCGTCATGCTCAGCGCGACGACGACGACGACGATGACGATGACGACGGTGACGGCGACGCGCGCGCCCGCGTGCGCGCGCGCCGGTCGCTCGGCGTTCGCCACGGGCGCGGCGCTTCGACCTCAGGGTCGACGGCGGCTCGACGCGGCGCTCTTCTCGGGACGACGACGCGATGCGACGACGACGTACGCGGGGAAGAAAAGCGCGCGTAAGAACGCCAAGGGTGGCGGTGGGGCGAAACCGGCGGGCGGCGGCGGCGGCGGAGGCGGCGGAGGCGGGGCCGGGAAGTATAAGAGCCCCGGGGAGGTGAAGGAGGGGAGCGCGTACCAGACGGAGACGCGGAAAATCATCCTGAGCATGTCCAAGGTGCGAAAGGTGACGCCGAACGGGAAGGAATTGATTAAGAATATAAATTTGGGCATGTACCTGGGGGCGAAAATCGGGATCCTCGGGGCGAACGGGGCGGGTAAATCGACGCTCATGAAGATTTTGGCGGGGGTGGACACGGCGTTCGACGGCGAGGTGTACCTGGAACCGGGAATCAAGGTTGGATACCTGGCGCAAGAACCGGCTTTGGACGACGGTGAGACGGTGGCGGAAAACATCGCGGTTGGCGTGAAGGCGGTGCAAGATGATTTGGATGAATACAATCGAATCGCCGCTGATATGACGCAACCCGACGCTGACGTCGACGCCCTCATGAAGCGCATGGACCAATTGCAAAATAAGCTCGACGCCTCCAACGCCTGGGAGCTCGAACGCACCGTGGCGCGCGCGATGGATGCGCTTCGTTGCCCTCCGGGTGACGCTCTCGTCAAGAACTTGTCCGGGGGTGAGCGTCGTCGCGTCGCCATCTGCCGTTTGTTGCTCTCTCAACCGGACATTTTGCTTCTCGACGAACCCACCAATCACTTGGACGCGCAATCTGTCGCGTGGCTCGAACAGTTCTTGGCCACCTTCAAGGGCACGGTCGTCGCGATTACGCACGATCGTTACTTCTTGGACAATGTCGCCGGATGGATTTTGGAGCTCGATCGCGGCGAGGGCATTCCCTTCGAGGGCAACTACTCGTCTTGGCTCGAAAGCAAGAGCAAGCGTCTCGACGCAGAAAAGAAGAAGAAGAGTTCGTTGGATCGTCAAATCGAGCAAGAACTCGAATGGGTGCGCTCGAACGCTAAGGGTCAAGTTAAGAAGGGTAAGGCACGTCTTCGCCAATACGAGGAGCTTTGCGAAGCCGCGGCCCAATTCCAAGCGCGACAAGATTTGGACTCCATCACCATTCCTGCCGCACCTCGTCTCGGTGATGTCGTCATCAACGCGAGCGGATTACAAAAGGGCTACCCTGGCCGAGGTCTGCTCATCGACAACCTGAACTGCATCATCCCGCCAGGATCCGTCGTGGGCATCGTCGGTGGTAACGGTGCCGGTAAAACGACGTTCTTCAGAATGGTCACCGGTGAAGAAAAGCCCGACAGCGGTGATATTGCCGTCGGTGAAACGGTCAAGCTCATGTACGTCGATCAAAGCCGCGATAGCTTGGATCCGGAGAAGACGGTGTACGACACCTTGAGCGGCGGCGGCGAAGAAATCACTCTCGGTACTCGCCAAGTGAACGCGCGCGCGTACTGCAGCTGGTACAACTTTAAGAGCGCCGATCAGCAGAAGAAGGTCGGCAGCCTCTCCGGTGGTGAACGCAACCGATTGCAACTCGCCAGAACTCTCACGAGCGGCGGCAACTGTTTGCTTCTCGACGAGCCGACCAACGACCTCGATGTCGCCACCCTTCGATGCCTCGAGGACGCCATTCAATCCTGGAACGGCACCACCATTTGCATTTCGCACGATCGTTGGTTCTTGAACAAGATCGCCACGCACATTTTGGCGTACGAGGGCGATTCCAACGTCGTCTTTTTCGAGGGTTCGTACGACGAGTACGAAGCCCACCGACTCGAGCGCATGGGCGGCGAAGAGCCCAAGCCGTTAAAGTTTAGACCGATGCCGGTATAAAAACGTTTGAAACACGACGAATCCATTTTTGATTTCTCATCTCCCCACGCTTCGCCGTCGCGTCGCGCGTCTCTGTTCCCTTAGCCGGTCCCCCGCGCGTCCCTTCATAAACCATCGGACATTTGGGCCGTCTTCGTTGAAGTCTCGCCCTCGACGCGAACGCGATCCTCCTTTACGCGACGCGAGCTTTTGCGAAGATGACCCTGAAGGTGCGTGCGGACGATGTCGCGCGGGACGATGATTACATCCGTTCGCTCCATCGCGCGCGCGACGCTCGTCGATGCTCGCGCGCCGCTGTGCGCGCGATGCGCCGGCGCGGCCGAGCGCTTTGGGGCTTTCCCGATCGCGGTGGGATCGAACGCGGCGCCTCGGAGTGCCGATGACGACGCCGACGAACGTGCGACTGACGAAGTGGACAATTTTTACAATTGCACAGATTGTTAAGCCGAACGGCGCCGCCGTGACGTCGTTCGAGGAGACCGTGGCGCAGGTACGCACAGACATCCGGCGACGCGATGGGTGACTTTAGGGTTTGTTGGGACCGATCGACTCGCGCGTGACGCGCGCGCGGGCGACGCGCGACGCGAGAGAGTGGATATGTGTGATGATGTGATTATCTCGCGCGCGTGTGCGCGTCCGCGATGGCACCGCGCGCGCGTGGACGGCGTGGTGATGATGGACGATGGCGACGGACGAGACGGTCCGGGCGGGGGACTCCAGGTTTGAGAGAATGTGAGACTGACTGTTGCGCGCTCGTTTTTCACGACAACGCAGGCCATCGCTGACCTCGAAGCGACGAACGCTGAGCTCAAGGCCGACCTTAAGGACCTTTACATCAACTCCGCGACCGAAGTCTCCGTCGCCGGTGGCCGCACGGCGATCGTCATTCACGTGCCGTTCCGCGCGTTGAAGTCTTACCACAAGATTCAACAACGCTTGGTTCGTGAACTCGAGAAGAAGTTCAGCGGTAAGGATGTGGTGATCATCGCGAACCGACGCATCATGCCGGTGCCGTCCAACAACATGGCGCGTTCCCGCCCTAGATCTCGTACCCTCACCGCGGTTCACACGGCGCTCTTGGAAGACTTGGTTTACCCCACGGAGATTGTCGGCAAGCGCCAGCGATACCGCTTGGATGGCTCCCGCCTCCTCAAGGTGTACTTGGACCCGAAGGATCGTAACACGACGGAGTACAAGCTCGACACGTTCGCGGGTGTTTACAAGAAGCTTACTGGGAAGGAATGCTCGTTCCAATTCCCGGAAGCGTAAACGTTTCGCGCATTTGCGAGACACGGCGTCTAGAGCAATTAGATTGCTCTAGACGACGGTAGTTGGTGCCTGGGGTGTAATACGGATTTGCGAGAAATCTATTAACGACACGCGGTCCCTTTTGACTCGAAAAATTAGATAAAAAAGCGCGATCTAAAAGCTCTAAGCGCTGCGCGACCGATGGCCCCATCACAACAAGCCGTCCATCAACGACTTTTGCTTCAATTTGCGCAACTGCAGACGGACTTCGCTGTCCGTCTTGGCGAGAATACGTCTCTCGGAGACACGAACTCGTGCGGCGGAGACCGAACGCTGCGTGGCGCGAATCTTCTCCGGCGCAACGCCGGTCCACGCGTCGGCTCCCGGGAATTCGGGCATGCGACCCTCGGCGATGCCCTTATCCTTTTCGAGCGTGTTCGGATACGCGTTGAGCGCCTCGGCGCACATATCCGCAAGCATTTCCCGAACGGCTATCTCGCCCGCCACACCGCCTAAGATCACCCCTTGCGTACCGCGCGCGCGCCCGTTGGCCATCCCTCGCACAGTGTCGAAGATGGTTTGCCCAAAGTTTGAACTGCCGGTGAACGCCGTTCTCGCCAAGCTTTGAAGCTCGCTCGGCTTTTCCGGGTTGCATAGGATGAAGGACGCATACTGCAACAACTGACGCGGATAACCGTTCAATCGAAGCGGGAACGTCTCCACCGGGCTGAGACCCATGTCTCTGAGGACTTGAGCCTTCGCTTCGGCGTACGGATCATTGACGTCGATGCCGAGCGTGAGCGCGTATTCGTCGTCGGGATTCTCGCCAACCTCGGGAGCGAACCCGTAGGAAATCAACAACTCACTCGACGGACGCTGACCGTACGACGCCCACACTTGTTCACCCTTGTTGTACGCCCGATCGGTGGTGAGATTGACGCTGTCGTCGTCCAAGTCGATGAACGCCGCGCACCCGGGCTTGTGGTTCAACATATCCGCCCACGGCACGAGCGCGAGTTCGCCTCCCATGGCGTCCAAACGAATCAAACGACTGAATAAAATGTCGAACGCCCATCGCAACGCCCCGACGGTGATTTCCGGGAAGTACGACCGAATCTCATCGATCGCCGCGTTGACGCTCTCCTGTCTCTCCGCCGCCGCCAGACGCGACGGCGACCCCGCCAGGAGCTTATCCACTTCATCCTCCGGCCAATCTAACACGCTCCCGGTTCGTCTCGGCAACGCACGAATGTACTCCCCAAACGTCCCCGCCTCCCCACGCTCCAACGCCAACGCCTGCTGCGCCAAAAACGTCGCCAAAATGCTCCACTCTTGCAACTCGGCGTGCCTCGGCCCGAGCTTCGCCTCCTCGAGAGCTCTCCGCACGGTGATGATGGTCCCTCGGTTCACCCCCAACACCGCCTCACCCCGCGCGATCTCCTCCGTCGCCACCAGCCCTCTCCCTTCCGCCAAATTCACCTCCAACGCCATCTTCTGCGTCGGCAAACGCCGCGACTCGAGCCACTTTCCCAGCTCCTCCTTGGACGCCCGTCCAACCTCGCGAGGAATGTCCCCGTCGTCGTATCGCACCGCGTCCGCGCCTCTCGACTCGTTCGACACCGCCTCCGACGACGCCCGCGTCATCGTCATCGACCGTCCGAACGCACCGCGAACGAACGCACCGCGCGTCCCACCGCGCGCGATCGTCGTCGCGCGCGATGGGGTCTTCCGCATCGTCGTCGTCATCCTCGTCGTCGCCGTGGATCGATCCATCGATTCTCCCGCGTCGCACGTCGCGCGCGCGCGCACGCGCGCCGTCGCGTCACCTCACGCCTCGGCGCTTCCCCGCGCTCGCCCACGCGCGTCGAGGTCGACGTCACCGTCTCCCGCGTCACGCGCGCGCGACGATTCGGACACGACGCGCTTGACACGAATGGATAGAGACGCGCGCGCGCGGCGCGTGTGCGAGGCGATGCCCATAGTATCGTCAAAAATAGTCCAAACGAAAAGAGAAAGACGTACACACACACACTCCATACACACAAAATACATACCGTACACGGGGTCCACACTATGGATGGATGGATGGATGGGTGGATGCCTCCACCTCGCCTCGACGACCGAGACGAAATATCCCACGGCGCCCCTTTTTCGCGCGTTTGTCGATGATGCGCGTCGATCGATGGATCGATGGCGCGAGTGCGCGACGGACGGGACGGTGTGACGACCGACGATCGACATGTCGCGCGTCGTCGATGTTCTCGGTGTCGGTGTCGAGCGGCGATTCGAGCGAGGATCGCACCGCGCGCGTGACGCGAGGCGTCGATCGATCGCGCGCGCGCGGTGGTTGAAGGATTCGAGCGCGCGGAGGAGGCGGACGACGACGACGACGACGACGACGAACGGTGCGCGCGATGGGGTGATGATGACGTCGGGGACGAGGGTGAGGATGGTGGACGCGCGCGCGAGGAGAGGGTTCGAGCGCGCGCGGGCGTTACGAGCGAGCGATGCCGAGGCGAGATTGGCGGCGCGAGACGGCGACGGCGAAGACGACGGAGACGCGGCGCGGCGCGCGCGCGCGCCGAAGACCGAGGAGGAGTGGGACGCGTTGACGGAGTGGTTGTCGCTGTGTGCGATGGCGCCGTTGACGCTTCTGACGTTTCCTCAGATTTGGAAGAATTACGTCAACGCGATGGCGGGTGACTTGGCCGCCATCGGCGCGGTTTCGTGGCAAGGATACGCGGCTGGCATGTTGGGCAATCTGTTGTTGTTGAGTTACTTTGCCGATAAGCGAGAACCGACGGCGACGGCGGCGCAGGCGATCGGGGTGACGACGTCTTTTATGCTCATCACGCAGATCGCGTGGAGTGGGAACGTGCACAACGTGGCGCCGATCGCCATGGCGTCGGCGAGCGCGTTCATCGTCGGCGGCGCGACGCTCTCCGTGGCGAGATACTTCAATTACGCGCACGGCGCGCGAGGGGAGAAGTTGTGGTCGATGTATCAGACCGCGCTCGGGGTGATTGGTCTCACCGTAACGCCACAGATAATCTCCAACGCCCTCACGCCGGGACTCGGGTGGTTACCAGTCGAACTCTCCGTCTTGGGTCTCGTCGCCGCGCATCGCGCCGACAAGCTTCCGACCAAGTGGAGCGAATGCAGCGGTTGGACGGCGACGGCGCTCTTCATGTCCATGCCGGTGGCGCAGATCGCGAGTAATCTGCACAGTCCAGAGAGTTTACAGGGCTTATCCGTGCTCACGAGCGTCTTCATCACGGGTGGAAACGCGCTCATGCTCTCTCGAGCCATCTTCGTCAAGGATTTAGTGTGGATCGCCGGGAGTGTGTGGGGCGCGTTCGTCGGCGGTTGGGGAATCCTCGCGACGCTCTTTATATCGCACAGCCCGCTCACTGGTGAGCGATACATCACCGAAGTTGAGTTTTATACGATCACGGTGTTACTCTTCTCCTATACAGTTATAGTCATCGGTTCTCAGTTGCGCTCGATGCTTAGCCACGAGTCGTCCGCCGAGTCGTCCATCGACGCGTCTTCGCGCTGACGAGACCGATTGCGCGCGCATCTCTAGTCACCTGTTGTAATATGCTCACGTACGAACGGTTGAGTTTAAAGTGTTTAAATGTGCGCTCGACGTCATATTCCAAAAGTATATCTCTACCATCGAGCGCGACGCTAACCTCCACATTCGGCGCCCGTTTACGCCTTGTAGCCGCGGCTGGCGCGACGACCGCGAGCCTTCTCGAACTTGCGGCCCTTGTGACGAACGTACGGCTTGACGCTGGAGTGCGGCACGCCCGGAGCACCGAAGTGCTTGACCGCCTCACGAGAGTTCTTCGGACCACGCAAGAGCACGACGCCTTCGCCCGTCGGCGCGGCGAGCGCGAGCTGGTCGAACGTCATGCACTCGCCACCCGCCTTGATGATGCGCGCACGCGCGGTTTCCGTGAATCGGAGCGCACACACCTTCAACGCCGGCACGTCGTACATACGAACATCGTCGGTCACCGTACCGACGATCGCCGCGACCTTGCCCTCCTTACCCTTCATGAACTTGGCCAACTTGGACAAGGACAACGGGGGGCGGTTCGTCTTGGACATGAACAAACGCTTGAGCACGGTTTCGTTGAACTTGGAGTCGGTACGACGAGCCAAGAATCGGTAAAGCTGCGCGAAAAGAAAACATTCACACTCGTCAGACATTCCGCGTCGCTCGACATCGCTCGTGTCGCACAAAAAAAACCGCGCAGTCACCATCGCCCATCCACGCGCGTTAGGGCTTTCGCTCGACATCATCGCACCTTCACCAAGAGCTTCAAGTAAACATTGTCCGACTTCGGCGCCGTGCGGCTGGTCTTCTTGTTGCGCCCACCGGCGATGAGATCAATTCCCTGTTCGCGTCGCGGTCGCACCATCGCGCGCGCACATCGTCAGTCACCATCGATCGCGTCCATCATCGCGCGTCTCGAAACCCCACACCGCGCGCATCTTCACGACGACACACGCCTCTCGCGCGCGCCTCCCGGGCGTCCGACGCGCGCGTCCACCGCGAGCGAAATATTCATTCGCGTCCATCGTCCCCGGTCGCGCTCGCTCGCATCGTCGATCGCGTACCATGGCTTCGAACGGCGCGCTCGAGAAAGGCGGAGGATCCGTCGCGCCGCGCGGTCGTCCCCTGGTCCCGAGTGGTCCGTGTGTGAGTCACATGATGGGTAACGGCGCGGCACAGTACGCGATGTCGTTTGAAACAACGAACGAACGAACGAACGAACGAACGACTCGACAGACGACGACGCGCGAGGGTGACGACGACGCGCGACGACGACGCGCGAGCGCGCGGACGTCGAACGCGATCGTCATGTCGCGCGTCGACGGTGGTGATGGTGGCGAGGAGGCGACCGCGTCGCTCGAACGATCGGTGCGCGCGTTGACGCGCGCGCTCGGACTCGATCCCGAGCACAGGTTCACGGAATCGCTCGCGTCGGCGTCGACGGCGATGTTGGGGAAGATGATATCGAAGTATGATGTCACCAAGGTGGCGGTGACGCAGTCGAGGCGGACGCTGAGCGAGAGGAGCGGAGACCCGGAGGCGTTTGCGCGCGAGTGCGAGCGGTTGAAGGCGCTTCGCGTGGAGGAGTTGGATCGGTACTTGGCGGTGATGGCGAAGATTGCGAGCGATGATGAGTTGGTGTTCGCGGTGTCGGAGTCTGGGGCGCGAGCGGCGGAGGCGGAGGTGGAGGCTGGACGGTACGAGACGACGAGTCGCGGTCGGGACGGCGAGGCGAACGAGGAGGAACCGTCGTTCATGTCTTCTCCGGGTGGGCTGGGCACGCCCGAACGTTACGCCGCGCTGGGGAGAGACGCCGCGCCGGGTTCGGTGAGTTCGCAGGACGTGACCGACGCGGGGATGGGTACGAGTTTAGCGGGCGAATTTCGCAAGATGAGCGTCGAGAGTAGCTCTATGAAGCGCTCCGTCGGATTGTTCGGGAAAGCCGAGCGCACGCTCGTTAAGCGTCCGGGGGACGTCGCCGAGGGACCGAGTTTACCGGATTGGAATAATAAGCGTCAGTTTCTGACCGGCGCGCACTTAGGGAGCGGGACGGAACAAGATCGCAACGTCAAGGCGCTGAGTGACTACGCCGCCGCCGAGCAAGAGTTGCTGGTGCTGGACGATCTATTATACGCCATGATGGGCGTTGACGGGCGATACATCAGCGCGTGGAAGGGACCCGATGTAGAGTCGAGGTCTGGATTAGTCAACACCGATAGCGGGCTGACGAGAGTCAAGTTTGAAGTCGAGCTCGGCTTGGAGGCTCCGCTCGCGGCGTTGGTGAAAAACATGCTCCCTTTGTGCGCCGATGCGGCGACAATGCGCGCCTTCATCGAGTCTAGACAAGAGTTCAGGCATGGGTACGTCTCACACGCGTTAGCGGCGGAAATGCGCGAGCTCATGAACGATTGGCACACGCTCGTCGTGCAGCTGGAGCATCAGCGCAACATCGGTTCGCTTTCGCTTCAGGCGGCGTGGTTTTACTGTCAACCCGCCGCACCTGCTCTACGACTGATGGCGAGCATCGCGAGTAGATCGTTCTACTTGAAGGGCGCGAGTGTGTTGAACTTACTTCATCGCGAGGGGTGCGAACACGCCGGGGACGGCGCCGTTTTAGCCCTGGTGCAACGTCTGAGCAAGGCGGCGTCCGCGCCGTACAGTCGCGCCATCGAGCTCTGGGTGTACGACGGTCAAGTGGATGATCCATATGATGAATTCTTGATCGTTGAACGAGAGGGCATCAAGAAACGCTCGTTGATGGACGATTATAACTCGACGTACTGGACTGAACGTTATTCCTTGCGCGAAGAGATACCGCAATTCATCGGCGACCAACTAGCACAAAAAATACTCACCACTGGAAAGTACTTGAACGCAGTGCGCGAGACCAAGGTATCGGCGATCGCAGAACTTCCAGTCAAACCGAACGATGGACTCGGTAAGATGCAATTCGGACCGAATATGATTGTCGGAACTGGCAAGTACGCGGACCGCATCGAAGACAGATTTGAGCACGCGTCTAGCAAATTGTTGCGAATCATGCTCGAGGACGGTGATCTCAAAGCGCGATTGAGCAGCATGAAAAGTTACTTTTTGCTTGCGCGCGGTGATTTCCTCATGCATTTCTTAGATATCGCGGAGGAACAGCTCGTCAAAGAAGTGGAGGATATTCGTCAGTCGCAGCTTCAAACCATCCTCGATCTCGCGGTGAGGTCATCGAGCGCCGTGAACGACGAGCACGCGGAAGAGTTGTTGGCATCGATCGAGGGACACGGTCTGTTGCGAAGGCTCGTCGACACCGATGACGAAGCATCGCTAAGGGAGGCGGCAGGCGCAGAAGAACTCGTTGGCTTCGACGCCTTTGTGCTCGATTGCGAAACACCTTGGCCCGCTAGCATCGTGCTCAATCGTCGCGCGGTGACGAAATACCAGATATTGTTCCGTCATTTGTTTGAGTTTAAATGTGCCGAGCGGAATCTCTGCGCTGGATGGCAACGTCTTCAGGCGATGAGAGGTAATACGCTGGGCAGAATGTTTGCAAAGGCGCACGCGCTCACTCAGAGAATGCTCAACTTTCTGCAAAACTACCTCTACTACGTCACCAACGAGGTCATCGAACCGTATTGGGATAAATTGAATTCGCGCATGGACGGCGCTCGATCTGCGGACGAGCTCATCGACTTCCACGATACGTTTTTAGAGTCGTGCATGAAGGGCTCCATGCTCTTTTCACCAAACATTCTCAAGCGTCTCGAACGACTCCGCGCCGCCACCGTGCGATTCGCACGGGACAGCGCAAGATTTGTCGATAACATTGAACGTGCCGTCGGCGATAGTATAGATGCGGCGAACGCATTGGATGCGCTGAGCGAAGAGGTCGAAGCTGTCCTGAGCGACGCGGATTCGCAGTTCACGCAGTTGCTCGGCGACTTGCTCAACACGATGAACGACGCCGGAGACGTAGACATGAACCTCACGTCGCTGTGCTCGAGGTTAGACTTCAATGGGTTCTACAGTAATTAGAATGTCTCATGATCAACGAAAAGAAGATATTAGTTACAAACTCGATCATTTGTTGATGAAGCCGTCGCTTCTGCCCTCGAAACCCGGGCGATTTCGCTTACTCGAGGCTTTGTCCATCTTTCGCTCAATCTTACTGTCCTTTCGAGCCTTCAGGTTACTCTTCCTCTTCGTTTGAGCGGCGTTCATTTGTTCTTGAACCTTCGCCGTGCGCTCTTCCCACTTCTCGCGACTCTTCTTCTTTGCTCGCGCCTCGCGCTTGATGCTCTTTTGTAAGAGTTTGGGATCGTCTAAAACCTTCTCACCAGACGCGCGAGAGAGCGCCGCTTCCCAGGCAAACTTTTCCGCCACCGCCTTCCCACCGCCCTCTTCGCCACCGGCGTCGTCGATCGCCTTCTGGCGAGCTTGAACCTTGCGAAGAAGCGACTCTTTGGACTCTTTCTTCTTTTTACGACCCGTGTTCAGCTCGACGTCATCCATCTTGATGCGTCCGAACGCCATATCGTTCGTCTTGACCGCCTTGTAACCACCATCGTCCTCTCCTTCCGCGCTCTTGCGCTTCTTCGCGCCCTTTCTCGCCTCCGACAGCGTCGCGTTCGCCTTTTCCTTGCGTTTTCGCTCTCGCTTCTCCGCCTTTCTCCGCTCCCGCCACTCCTTCGCATCCCTCACCGTCTCCGCGCTCTCCGCCGCCTTTCTCGCGCTTCGGCTGCTCTCAATCTTCTTCCTCAGCCTCTCTCTCAGCGCCTCGAGCTTATCCTCCGAGCTCTTCTCCAATCTCCACGACGTCGCCGGCGCCTCGACGTCTTCGCCCTCGCCGCCTCCGCGTCCGCGTCCGCCTCCTCGCGCCGCGTCGTCCGCCCCCGCATCCTCCCTCGCGCGCTCCGACGCATCGCTCCCATCACTCCCCTCGTCCTCGCTCTCGCGCGACGTCCCGTTCGGTCGCAACGACGCCGCCTTGCTCGCCTTTCGCTCGGCCCGCGCCGCCGCCTTTCCGCTCGGTTTTCGTCGTCCGAACCGTCCCGAGTCCTCGTCCTCGTCCCCGTCCTCGCGCGCGGACCTCGGCGCGAGCGCGCGAAGTCGCTCGAAGAAGACGCTCGTGCGCGTCGCGCGCGAGCGTCGCGCGTCCGTCGTCGGCGGCGGCGCCATGTCGACGCCGCTGCGTCGGACGACGCGCGCGAGAGAGTGACGAGACGACGCGACATGTCGGCGCGCGCGTACGCCGCCGTCGTCTCGCGCGACGGTGGGGACGCGGACGAGGGGGAGGACGCGCGCGCGTGGGTCTCGGACTCGGTGCGCGAGCGCGCGTTCGCGACGACGACGGCGAGCGCGGGCGCGCGCGTCGTGCGAGGATGCGTGCGATTATTCAAGACGCGCGGTGACGACGTCGAGGCGACGGACGCGGACGCGGACGCGATCGAGGGCGCGGACGCGCGTCCGCGCGATCGCACGTCGGTCGTGTGCGTGATCGGGGTGCCGAGCGCGATGTCGGTGGCGGACTTTTGTCGATTCGCGGCGGGCGCGGCGGATTCGTTGCGGTCGACGCGCGTGGTGGCGCCCGCGCGCGCGAGGGACGGAGAGGTGACGCGATCGTCGTACGACGCGCTGTTGGAGTTTGAGGATCGCGACGCCGCGGACGTCTTTGTGGATAACTACCACGGGCGACGGTTGATGAGCGGACGGGCGGAGACGTGCGTGGCGCTCTACGTGGCGTCGGTCGAGTTCGAGGACGGCGATGGTTCGCGGACGATCTCGGCGAGCGACGCGCGCACCGAGGTGCCGACGTGTCCGGTGTGTCTCGATCGATTGGACGCCGAGGTGTCGGGGATCGTGACGACGATCTGTAATCACTCGTTTCACGCCGAGTGCCTGAGCGGTTGGGCGGACGCATCGTGTCCGGTGTGTCGCTACGCGCACGAACCCGAGGCGAAAGCGACGTGCGCGTCGTGTGGGAAGGATCACGATCTGTGGGTGTGTTTGATTTGCGGCGAAGTGCGGTGCGGGAGGTACGCCGGTGCGTGCGCGGTGGAGCACTGGCGAGAGACGAACCACACGTACTCGCTAGAACTCGGAACGCAACGCGTGTGGGATTACGTCTCGGACGGTTTCGTGCATCGTTTGATTCAGAGCAAGGCTGGTCTCGTCGAACTCTCGCCGCCCGTCGGGAGACGCGGGTCGACGTCGAGCGCGGCGAGCGGGTACGAGGGCGCGGCGAGTTGCTCGCCGATTCGTCCGCCGGACGTGAGCGATTTGGATGCCGAACTCGAGGAGGCGCTCGTGGCGTCGAAGCTCGACGCCATCGCGAGCGAATACGACTTATTGCTCACGTCGCAGTTGGATTCACAGCGTAAATACTTTGAAAATCTGTTACAAGCCGCCAACGCGAGGAACGCGGGAACGATCTCTCGCGAGAACGAAGAGAAGATGAACGCCGCGGTGGTGGCTCGCGCGATGCAAGATGTCAAGGACGTCAAGAGAGAGCTGAGCGCCGCCAAAAAGACCAACGCCGACCAGAGCAAAACGATCGCACAACTCAGAGACGAAAACGAACATCTGCAGAGCATGAGCGATACCCTCGCCGAAAACGTCGAGGCTTTCAAAACAGAGCTCGCTCGCGCCGAAAAGCGCAAAACCGTGGAACTCGCGCTGAAAGACGCGCGCATCAAAGAACTCGAAGAGGAGAATCGAGACTTGATGTTGTTCTTGGACACTTCGAGTAAACTGAGCACGGACACCGCGTTGGCGGAGGAAATTTCGGGCGGAAGCGTTGTCGGGATCGATACCGATACAAAGCCGAAGGAACCCGCACGAAGCGCGACGCACCAACGCTTACGAGATAAAATAGATCGCAATCGCTCGTAATGTACCACTGCACGTTGTTGTAACTACGCAAAGCCAGCTAGGATCAATACCACGAATGAAGCAATGGCGGCAGCGAACGCGATGTTTGCGCTCGCTCTATCGGCGTCGTCGTCGGCGTCGTCGAGAAAACGCTCGCGCGTCTTCTTCTCCGCCGTCGTCTCCTCACCCAACCCTCTAAACTCTATCTCTTTCGTCACCCGCGGCCACGCCTCGGCGCGCGCGCGATCGAGATCACGTTCGACGACGATCGTGACGGGTCCGTCCGCCACGCGACCGTTCGCGAGAGCCGCGCTGACGTCCTTCCAATCCTTGTCGTCGGCGCCGTAGAGCGTCCTCACTCTCTTCGTCCCGCTCAAATCCCCCGTCAACGCCGCCGTTGTTTTATACACCACCTGCGTCGCCGTGAACGCTCGCAAAATATCGCCCTCTCGACAACACTGCGCCCCGAACGGCGCCAGAGACGCCACCTCGGACGCCTTCGCGGCGAAACCGCCCGGAACGAACTCGCCCACGCGCACGCGCCCGTCCGCGTCCTCCTCGAACACGATCCCCAACGGTCGCTCAGCCGTCACACTCACGATCTCCGACGTCCAATCGGTCCCATCTCGAGGCAACACGCGCTCGAACGCGTACGTCCGCCGCTCGGCGCCGCGCCCGAGACGTTCCGACGGCGGCGTGTTCGCCGTCGACTGCCACGCGGGCGTCACGCGCTCCCCGTCGTACCGCCCGCCCGTGTACGCGGACACCGGCCCACAATCCACCTTGACGCGCACGACGCGCGCGTCGCGTTCGTCGTCGTCGTCGTCGTCGTCGTCGCACCGTATCGCGCGATAGCCGTCGCATCTGTACTCGATGTCATCGCGCGACGACGACGACGCGTCGAGTCGACCGCGACCGCGACTTCGACCTCGACCGCGCGATGACGACACCGGTTGCGCGATTCGCGCCGAAGACGTCTCGACGCGCATCGCGCGCGCGTCGCGTCGAGACGTGCCGTTCAACGTCTTGGTACATACAACAGGTCGGTTCGGTTGTTACAACAAAAGCGGCGAAACGTCGCCGTCGTCTCCCGCGACGGTCGATCGAACGCGCGTTCTATACACTGGTACATCGTAAACTGCGTGTTTGTGCTTTTTCGTCGTCGCGGCGTCCGTGTATGATGGTGGTGAATGCCGGCGAAGGGCGCTATGGTACACGTTCGTCGTCCCGTCTAGGCGAAGACGACGCTCTCTCTCTCGCGCGCGTGAGCGGTATCGATGACGTGCTGCACGCACCCGACGAGCGTCACCGCGCACGCGCTCTGCCACGCGTACAACGCGTGCGCGTCGATGGCGCTCATCTCCATGTCTCGAAACAACGCGCGCTCAAAGGCGGACAATTCGTCGGCGGCGAATTCGAAATCGTCCTCGTCGTCGCCCGACTCGTCGTCGCCGCCGCCACCGTCTCCACCGCCGCCGCCACCGCGTCCACCGAACCAATCGTTTCCACCACCGTCACCATCGTCGAGATTTTCGCGAAGAGCGTCCTCATCGCTCCCGCCGCGTCGTCCGCGTCGTCGACGCTGCGCCGCGCTCACGCGCGCCGGCGAGCACACGACGCGATCGGTGCCGATCACCACTCTCGGTTTCGGCGGCGCGCTCGTCGTGCACGTCACCGCGCGCGCGACGACGACGACGGTTTTCCTCGCGCGGGTCGCCGTCGCGGACGTCGTCGTCACAGACGTCGTCATCTCGATCGGTCGTCGGTTGGTTTTGAATCGCAAACGGTCGGTGACGATTCGCAGGAATGCGCGGGCGAGCGACGTCGACCGCGAGGCGAGACTCGCGCGATCGTAATCTTAAAAATACAGTGCCGCGTCTCGACCGCGCGCGCGCGATGTGCGAGGGCGAGACGACGCGCGCGCGCGTGTGCCGCGCGGTGAAGATTGGATTCGATCGCGGCCACGTGGGCACCTCGCGCGAAGATACGCTGACTTTTTATTTGTAGCTGGTTTTATGTGTTCACTATGTACACTTTGTCCGAATATGTGTGGTATGGCATGACGGTTCGCATGAAATGGTGGCGAGTCTACACGCTTTCGGCGACGTCGGCGAGGCCGCGAGCGGCGACTTCGTCCAAGACGGGGGCGTTTTTGGGAGCGAAGAAGAAGGCGCGCAGGTTGGCGACGTATGAACCGCGATCGAAAGGGTTGGTGAAGGAGCCGTCGGAGGCTTTGAGGTAGGCGTAGCGGTGCGCGTTGGAGAGCTCGTTGGTGGTGACGTTTTGCGCCGCTTGGACGAGCTGAGAGATGGTGAGCATGATCACGGGGAGGAGAGTGATGGCGTCCAAAAAGGCGAAGAGAATGATACCGGTGCCAGAGCGGTATTTTTCGCTCGGGGACTCTTCGTTCAAGCGAACGATGGCGACGATGAACGCCACCGCCATGGCAAACGTCTCGAGACAGAGAAAGACGACGAAATCTCTGTGATTGCGCTTTCCGATCGTGTTACCCATCCAAGGACAGTAATGATCGAACCTCGCGACACATTTATCTCGCACCGCGCAGTGCTTGGTGCCGAAGGGCTTGACGAGTTTACACGACACGCAGAGCTGGTTCCAGTTGCCTCCCCACAACTCGGGGTGGTTCAGTCGCTCGTCCACTTCCTTTGCCGCCGAGCTGGCGCGCGAACCGCGACGGAGCGACGACAAGAGCGACGCGGTGACGAATCCGGGATCAGCCGTGGTCACTCGCTTCATGTACACGAGGCCCCCGCCCGACGACGCGAGAACCGCCAGCGACCAAAACGCTAAGTTGACGTCCATGGTCGCAGTGCTCGGAGCGAACATCACGTAGTGCGTGAACATGAGCATGAGTCCGACGACGAGAGAGAAGCACGCTACGGCGAGTCCCTTTTGTTGCCAGAACTTGTCGCGGTTCAACAGCCGTCGATACTGTGAGTGGAAAAATTGCGCCAGCGAGTGGTTGCCCTTTTCAATCGCCAAAGCCTCTGGCGTGTTCCCGTCGACGTCTACGGCGGTCAACGCGTTCAAACCACCAGCCTGAACGATCAAGTGGGCAGCTTCGCTTCGACCCTTGATGGCGGCCCAGTGTAGGGCGGTACATCCCTCCTTATCTGCGCGGTACACGTCCGCGTCCATGCACACCAACAACTTCACCGGATCCGGGAACCCCTTATACGCCGCCCAATGCAGCGCCGTGCGTCCATCACCGTCCGTGACGTCCACCTCTGCGTTCCAACGCATTTTAAAGTGATAAATCATTCCCGTGTGTCCGTACTGCGCCGCCACGTGCAAGGGCACGTATCCGCGCGCGTCGCTGGCGTTTAAATCCGCCCCCTTGCGCAGCAACAACTCCGCACACGGAAGCGACCCGCGCACGCACGCCCAATGCAACGCGGTCTGTCCATCGCTATCGCTCGCGTTGATCGCGCTTCCTTGATCGAGCAAATACGTAGCCGCGCTCACTCTGTTATTCAACGCCGCCCACTGCAGCGCGCGATAGCCGGAACCATCCGGCGCGTTCACGCACCCCGGATCCTCCTCCACCATCCGTTTTATCGCCTCGACGTTCCCGTACGCCGCCGCGCGCCACACATCCTTTTCGCTCTCTTCCTTCTCCTCCTCGACCACCGGCGCCGGCGCCGCGGTCTCGCTCTCGGAGCGCTGCTCGCGCTGTCGCTGCGCGCTCTCCGCGCTCATCTTATCCCCGAACGCCTCGCGTGCCACTCCCCCCGTCTCCACGGTCGCCGCGGACGTCATCTCCGAGCGAACACACTCGCGCGTCGATCGGCGATTCGCCCACCGCTCGCGCGTCGTCCGTCGTCCGCGACCCCGCGTCGTTCACCGACGACGGAGATCAACACGATGATGAATCCGTCGCGCTTCGAACGCGTCTCCGAAGCGACGACGTTGTCTCGAACGCGCGCGCTCGACCCTCGACGACGATCGCGACCGCGCGTCTCGAACGCGCGCGCTCGACTCTCGACGACGAGTGCCCGCGCGCTCGACGTTCACCGACGCGCACCGCTCGAATGTGCGGAGACGAGCGCGCGCGCGCGAGCGCCCGAGACGTCGACGCGCGACCACCATGCGCGTCGCGAGACCGGTGCGCGCGACGACGACGACGTCCTCGCGCGCGACGATGCGCGCGACGTCCTCGCGCGCGTCGCGCGTCGGACGACGCGATGGGCGCCTCGAGGTCGGCGGCGGGGCGCGACGACGTCGAGACGCGCGCGCTGGCGCTGCGGTCGTGCCCGAGGACGGCACGGCGCGCGCGAGCGTGGACGAGTGGTTGGCGCGCTATGCCGACGAATCGGCGCCGCCCGCGGGCGTGTTCGCGACGTACGACGACGCGGGGACGGTGACGTACGTGGACTACGCGACAAACGTGGCGCAGGCGTTGCGGTCGACGCGCGCTCGCGCGGGGCGCGCTCGCGCCGCGACGGCGCGCGTGATGGCGTTTAGAAATAGCGCGATGACGACTCGAGAGGTTTTGGCGGCGGAGGCGAGGCGATGGCGGGAGGCGTTAGGGAACGGAGAGACGCCGGCGCTGAACGCGGAGTGGGACGCCGAGGACGCGCGAGACGCGGCGGGAAACGCGTCGGCGGTGAAGACGGTCGTGGAGGACGGCGACGAGAAGGTGGCGGTAGTGAGTCCGTTCGCGGCCGAGGCGGCAGCGGCGGAGAAGGCGGAGACAGCGGCGGAGAGTTCGGAAGGGAGGAGCGCGGACGAGCCCTTGCTCGAGCTCACGCCGGAAAACTTAGACGAGGCGCTGGATGAGGTGCGTCCGTATCTCATCGCCGACGGTGGGAACGTCGAGTTGGTGAAGATTGAGAATGGAATCATCGCCGTCCGTCTCAACGGTGCGTGTGGGACGTGCGCGTCGTCGTCGGCGACGATGAAGGGCGGGATAGAAAAGTTGCTCAAGAAAAAGTTTGGACCCGCGGTGGACGAGGTGGTGAACGTGGGCGAAGATTTGCCAGAGATGACCGTGGAGACGATCGAAGAGTATCTCGGTAAACTTCGCAACTCCATCACGCAGCATGGGGGCGAGGTGAGCGTCGAGTCGCTCGAACGCGGCGTATGCGTGCTCAAATTTAAAGGTCCGCAGGCGCTTGCTTTTTCCATCGCGCAGGCGCTCAAGACGAAGTTTCCGTTCGTTCGCGAGTGCAAAATCAGGCAAATCAAGTAGTGCGATCGCGCGCGCTACGACTATTTTTTAACGATGCAATAGGCTACACTTCAATTCGTACTAAAAACGTTCGTTTGTCTCCTTTAGACATTTACTTGGCTTCCTGGCCGAAGAAGTTGTCGCACGGGAACTTCTTATCTACCCGCTTCATGATGCCAGAGATAACCTTGCCCGGACCAACTTCGGTGGCGCTTTCCAAACCCTTTTCAAGAAGCGTCGTCATCGACGTTTCCCATTGAACCGGGTTGGTGAGCTGCTTGGCCAACGTCGCGCGAATGCTGTCGGCGTCAGAGTGCGGCTTGACGTCGACGTTGGACACGACCGGGATTCGGGTCGCTTGGATGGGCGTGGCGTCGAGCGCAGCCTTGAGTTTGTCGGCGGCCGGAGCCATGAAATCGGTGTGGAAAGCACCGGCGACCGCGAGGCGGACGACCATTCGAGCCTTGAATTCCGGCTTCGCGATTTCTTCGACCTTGTCGATGGCCGGGATGGCGCCAGAGACAGCATAGTTGCCGTTGCATAAGTAGTTGGCGACGGACACCGGGGCACCAGACTCTGCGGCGGCGCGCGCGGCGAGTTCCTCGGCCTTGTCGGCGGACATGCCGATGACGGACGCCATACCGGACGGGGTGGCGTCCGCGGCTTCTTGCATCGACTCGCCGCGAATCTTCACGAGCTTCAAGCCATCCTCGAAGGTCAACGCACCGGCGAACGTCAACGCCGTGTACTCACCGAGAGACAAGCCCGCGGCGACGTCGACGGCATCGATGGCAGCCTTACCCTCGTCCGTCATCTTCATGGCTTCGAGAGCCGCCAACGAGGAGACGTAGATGGCGGGCTGGGACACCGCGGTGGAGTTCAAGCGTTCCGCCGGGCCGTTCACGCACACGTCGAGCAAATCGTACCCGAGCACGGCGGACGCCTTGTCGAACATTTCCTTCGCCGCCGGGCACTCCTCGCAGAGTTCCTTGGCCATGCCGACGGATTGCGCGCCTTGACCCGGGAAGAAGAATGCCTTCTTCGGCGAGTAGTCGGCGGAGGCGCGAACGCCGACCGAGCGCGTCGCGCGAGCGCCCACGCGTCGGTTCCTGCGAGAGCGTACGACCATCATCGCGCACCGGGTCAGTCACGAGCGCCACACGCGTCTCGGGCGCGCATCAAGAGCGCCGAACGCGCGATGAGACAGTTGTCGGATAAGGCGAACGGATTACCGCACGGATTACCGCTCGACGACGCGCGACGACGCGCGAATCGCTCGCGATGGGTCGTGGTAGACGTACACAGACGCGCGCAAGGTGACGCGAGAAGACGTGGAGAGGGAGAGGGACGTGTTGGACATCGTCGATGCGAAAGAATGACGATCGTGCACTCGTGAAGAAACCCTGCGCGTTGGGGACGGAAGTGTACTTTACGAGCGCGGAGCTACTGTTGTCAACTGAGACTAGATCGTTGGATTAATTAGTGGCGACGGCTTGACCACCGGAGACGACGGCGTTGTCGAGAATTAACGCCGGTCGGGTCTCGAGGGCGACCGATATCGGCGCGGGAAGCGGTTCCCGTTGCACAGACGCGCGAGAAATCATCTCCGCCGCGGCTTTACGCGCGGCTTCTAAGAGGTAGAGATCGGTGGACATGGAGGCATGGAACAGGTTGACTTGTTGGCCGCTCTGCTTCGTACCGAAGAGCTCACCGGCGCCGCGAAGTTGTAAATCGCTCTCCGCGATGCGGAAACCGTTGTTCGATTGTTCCAAAACGCGCAAACGATCGCGCGCGCGGTCCTCCTTCAATTCGGCGTTCTCACCGACGCCCGGTGAGTGAAGCAAGAAGCACTTGGACTGGCGCTCGCCGCGACCCACGCGTCCTCGAAGCTGGTGGAGCGCCGCGAGACCGAAACCGTCGGCGTCTTCGATGATGATGACGCTCGCGTTCGGCACGTCGACGCCGACTTCGACGACAGACGTCGCGACGAGAGCCTGCGTCTCTCCCGAACTAAACTTTTCGAGCGCGGCTGCTTTTTCATCCGCGGCGAGCTGGCCGTGAAGTAAACCAAACCGTACGTTCGGGTATTCGCTCACCAATCGAGCGTACTCTTCCTCTGCTCCCTTGACCTCTGACATTCTCGACGATCCCGATTCGTTGACGAGGCGCAAAATCACGTATGCCTGACCGCCGCGCGCCACTTCCTCGCACATGGCGTCGTATGCGACGGAGTGATCATCGGCGCTACACACGGTTGTGATGATGGGGAGACGTCCCGCCGGCTTCTCGTCGATCACGCTCAGCGCCATCTCGCCGAACTTTGTCATGGCGAGCGTACGAGGAATCGGCGTTGCACTCATCGTGAGCATGTGCGGCGGTAATTTACCTTTGGAAAGTAATGCTGCACGCTGTTCGACACCGAAACGGTGCTGCTCGTCAACGACGGAGATGCCAAGCGAGTTGAAGACTACCTTTTCGTGGATCAAAGCGTGCGTGCCAACGATGATTCCGATTTTGCCGGTATTCAACTCTTCGAGGATTTGCGCCCGCTCCGCAGTCTTCGTGGAACCTGTGAGTAACGCAACCTTGGGCGGATCGCGCATTTGAGACAATAAATCGGTGAGCACCCGATGGTGCTGCGTGGCGAGAACTTCCGTCGGGGCCATGAAGGCACCTTGATGTCCGGCACCCACCGCGGCAAGGAGCGCCATCGCTGCAACGACGGTTTTGCCGCAACCCACATCACCTTGTAACAATCGCAACATCGGCGCGGGACCGGCCATGTCACTCAATATTTCTTCTAGAGACGACTCTTGCGATCTAGTCAGCGCGAACGGCAACTCGCTTCGCAATTCATCGGTGAGCGCCGTGCCGACGATGCACACTCCTTCCGTCGTCTCCGATACCGGAAGAGCTTGTAAGCGACTGCGCTCTTGCAAAAGTGCGACTTGCAACAACACCAACTCTTCAAAAGCCAGTCGCTCGCGCGCCTGAGCGACCGCCTCGACGTCGACTGGCTTGTGAATATTCTTGACTGCCGACGCGTGCGAAAGCAATCCCAACTCCGCCAGCAATGGGTTGTCGCGGCCCATGGACACCTCCATCGGATCAGCGGCGAGCTTCTCCATGAAGATGTCCATCGACGCATCCATCGCTCGGTGCCACTGCAAGTTGTTCATCGATCCTCTCTTCGCGTAGGTGGCGACGATTTCCGAGGAATCGGAGGTCATGATGGGCGAGTCCTCTGGAATCGGAACCACTCGACCGCCGTCGATGCTAAACTGACAGTTTCTATCGCCCGGCCCGAGTGTGCCACGCACGTTCACGCGTGCACCGATCGGCATGGTTTCTCGCATGTCTTTAGAAATGTACTCCCAAACCTTGACTTTGCATCGAGGCTTATTTGCTCCCCAAGGATCATCCTCTGTCGGTGCGAGTTCGTCGGCGCCGACGTCGACCTCAACCAGTACGGTACTCGGGAGGGTGCGCCCGCGAAAAAAGTCTCTGATCTGCATCGAACGAACCGTGCCGGTTAAGACGACTTGAGTGCCCATGGCGTGATTTTTGTTCCATGCGCTGTACTCTTGGTACTTTCTAGGGCAGTTGCGCAAAACAGCTTCGATGCTGGTGATGCCCTCCGACTTGAGCGCTTTCATGGTCGAGTTCGGTACTTTACCCTTCAATTCTTCGATCGGCGTCTCTTTCCAACGCTCGATATCGAGACGAAGCTCCGACGTATCGATTTTCGCAGCCACCTCAGCGAGTTTCTGGAAATCGACAGTCTCTGGGAGAATGCCGTTGATGGGATCCTCCGCCGCCCAGAACGGTTTTTGATTACCCCGAAGCGGCGTGTCGTTTGAAGATACGTTCGAGCCACCGCTCAACTCGATCTTCTCTTCGTTTTCCATCTCGTCAACAGCACTCCATCCACCACCGGCGTCGGCCTCCCCACCATCGCTCAAGTTGACCGTGCCGCCACCACCCCAACCTGGCGCTCCTCCCGCGTACGAAGAGGAGGACCTCTCACTCGTGGTCTTTGCCTCGGCGGTGGCGCGCTTCAAGCTCCCAGCGCCCGGATCTCCTAGAGAAAACGAGTACTTCTCCAACTGTGCCAACTCGTCGCCCTTTGCTTTCGGATGGTCGAGCATTTTATTGAGAATCTGCGCCAAGACGCCGGCATCCGTGCCGGCGCGATGCATTTGTGTCTCTTCGCCCTCAATGCTTATTTTGAAATGTTCACGCAAGACGTCCATGTTGAACTTCGTGAGACCATCTGGGCGAAGTAAGGCTCGCGCGAGCGGTAGCGTGTCGCAGAACCGCCAGCTCGATGGTAACTCTCGGCCAAGTCTGCGATACTCGTGTTGAATGAATGCCGCGTCGAACTGTCGAGCGTTGTGCGCGACGAGAAGTATCGGCGCACCAGGTCTCGATTGACGCGCCTGGTCGATAAACGCCTCCAGCTGCTCGGCAGCCATTGCGAACGATGGGACATTAGAGGCGCTCACCATGCTGTTCGTAATGCCAGTGAGCGAAGTGATGGCTGCTGGAATGGTGAAACGACCGGGATTGATGAGCGTACTGAACGACGACGCGGGATCGTGAAGAGATTGCGCCGCAAGTTCGATTATTCGACTCTTCTCTTTGCTCAGACCTGTCGTCTCGAGATCGAACACGATGATCGTCGGAAACTCTGAAGAGTCACGAGAGACCGCCGGCGGCTTTTCCACGGCGGGCTTTGCCGCGGCGGGCTTTTCCGCGGCGGGCTTTGCAGTCTCCGTCTCGCGAGGCTTGGACGTATTCAACGTCGGACTCGCAGACGCGCCCATCCTTTGCAACACCAGAGAGGGTGCGCTCGGCTCCGGTATCGTCGACGTCGGAGGCGACCACACCTTTGGCTTCTGTCCCGCAGGCGCCGCTGGCGCGGTCGAACTCGAAGCGGATGGCGGCGCTCGAAGCACCGCCGGCAGCGCCGCCGAAACGTTCTGCAACAATCGCTGTCGTCGCTCCACGTCCAATTTCGCGTACATCTTCGAATCTTTCACCATGTGCGCGAGCATCGGCGACGCGTACGACGTCTCCAGCTCGGTCAGAGAGGACGTCAAAAAGCTTTGAAAATCATCAAACGCCTTGCCCTTCGCGTTTTCGCACCCCGTGCTAATCTCGTAATCCAAACCCGCTCGCAAGCGATTCTGCGCGCGACGTTCACGGCGACGCGACCGCGGTATAAACGGTCAGTCTTCGAATCCACATCACTCGCGCGCATCCTCTCGCGCGTCCGTTCGCGCGCGCGCGCCGTCGAGGTTTCAAATAATGATTATTCTGGCCACCAACCGTCTTCAAATCCATCGCGCGTTCCCTCCCCCTCGCGCGCGATCGCCCTCGTCTCTTCCCACCGTCTCTTCGCACGCACCACGATCCGTTCACCGTCCACCGCCGATTCGCTCCCGCCCGCGCCCGACGACGACACCGCGCGACATCGCACGTCCAGCGCTCGAAACAAGCGCTCCGTCGCGCTCTTCGCGCGCGCCCTCATCACCGCCGACGCCCTCGCGCGCATCCTCGCCGACGACGCCGACGTCTTCGTCGACCCCACTCGACTCGCGCGCGGACGACTCGACGCCGCTGACGCTCGCGCGCTCGTCGCGCGCATCTCTGAGGCGTTTTCTTTTTGAACGGCGCGGGACGAGCGCTCGGGACGGGAGACGGCGACGGACGCGACGGACGCGCGCGAGTCGAGCGACCATGGGCGCGGCGTGCGGGAAATCAATCGATGACGCGCGCGCCGGGGCCGATCGCGCGCGATCGCCGCCGGGACGCGACGCGGCGCCCGTGCGAGGCATCCTGAAGAATTCCTCGTTGGACCCGCTGGCGGGGAGCGCGCCGACGACGCCGACGGGATCGGAGCGAGATCGGGACGGTGGGGTCACCGGAAGCTTGCCCGGGACCGGGATGACGCGGAAGTCGTCGTTCGTGCACTTCGCGGGGCTGGACGACGACGAAGAGGGCGACGAAACCAAAAAGCCCGGGGGTTTCTTCTCGAGAGCGTTCGGCGACCACAGAGGAGAGCGGGAGGACGCGAAGGAGGAGACGGAGGCGTATTCGCCCTCGCACGCGCGCACGGGGAGCATCACGACGTCGGTGCCGGTGGCGGAGAACGAGGAGGAGACGCACTGGTTCTTGTCAATAGGGGTCGACACCAGGCTCGCCGCGGCGAGAGTGATGGAGAGTCGGTTGGCGGCGGCCAAGGTGGAGGAGCAGCGTCTGATCGAGCTCGTGGGCGAAGCGGTGCGCGCGACAGAACAGGCCGAGGCCGAGGCGGCGCGAAAGAACGCGACTGATGGCAACGGCGATGATTCCAGCAACAGTTCGGGAACCCAGAACCAACCGTCGACGTCGAATTCTCCGTCCAAGATTCGTACCTCGATGATGCCTTGGGACGTCATGGTGACCGTTGCGAGGGCAAGAGAGGGCGACGCTCGGACGGCGGCGCGGAAGGCTACGCTTGTGGTGAAAAAGTTGGCGCACACCGTCGCCCTGTGGGAACTCAAATCGGCAAAGCGTGCGAGCGTGGACATTTGCGAACACCTGAAAAAGACTGAAGACAAGAAAGGTCGACGCATGGCCTCGGCCGCACGCGCACGAGTCACGTTTACGGCGGCAGAGGAAGATTTCAATCGAGAAAACGGCAAGATGCGCGTGCTGGAAGACAGCCGACTTGCCGCGGACGCGAACATGGCGGGGGCCTCGGCTCGAATTCACGCAGCGAGGACTTCGTTGCAAAATGCCCGCGATCGGAAAAGGGGCATCCTTTCAACGTTCCGCCAAGCCGTGCGAAATTCAATGGACGCGAGCGTGGAACTTCTCGAGTTTAGGCATAAAGAGTTTGCGTTACGAGCGTCGAACGTTACGAAAACGATGTTCAACGCGTACGATGAGATGACTTCTAGACTCGAAGAAACGCTCAAGAATGCCATCGACGCGGTATCACACAAGTCACAGCGCAGGAATGACAAGGTATTGGATATAGAAGCCGTCGCCGCGCTCACAGCGCGTGATCGGGCAGAAGCTTCTTTGAACGACGCGACGAGTCAAAGTATGGCTGAGATGCGCGCGCTCGAGGCGTCTACAAGAACGTTACTCGACAGCGTCGACGAGGAAATCAAGAATGGAATCGAAGAATTCTACGCGGCCGCGGACGACGAACGTGTCTGTTACCTCGCCGCTCAACAAGCAACCATTGCCTGTAAAATGGCACTCGCCGCTGTCAAGGTGTACGAGGAACAGTACAACGCGACGAAGAGCATGTGGGAGGAAGCGGACGAGTGGGCCAACTCGCTCGATGACGAAATCGAAACTCTCACGAGAGACGCAAAACTCGCAGAACAACGTCACGTCGAGGCGTCCAGCGTCGTTGGAGCCGCCTTGAAGGAAGTTGAAGACGCGGAAAAAGAAGTTGACGCCGTGACAGAGGAAGACATATCCGGTCCAGGCGGAGGAAACGTGAATCGCCGACAAAGTGTGCGAAAAGTCTTTGAAGTGATAAATCGATTCAGTACGATGGTTCGCGACAAATCTGGTAGAGGACAGAGCGACACCGTCGCGAGCTTGAATGAACTCTCCATCCAAGTCGGCTCTGATTCTCCTCGGGTGTCGGAAGAGATGAAACGCGGCGTCTCCCCCATTCTCAGGTTTTCCACGTCTTTCCCGGACGCGGACGCAACCATGGAGAGTATTATGGAGAAAGCAGAAGTGTTGCAGCGTTCCTCGGATGTCCAGACTCTCACGCGCAACGTTTCAAGAGACGCCATGGCGTACAATCCGCTGCAGAAGTGAATGTTGCAAGTGTCTTAAAAATATATATTATTGACATCATTACCACGAGAAGCGCTCGTCAAGTATTGCACGTTGTAAAACAGAAGGTAGTTGTGTGTACACTCGAAGATTCGTTCGTTCGATGAGACATTACGTTTATTGGCCCATCGCGATGGAGAAACCAGTCTTAAAGTGGTGACCCTTGGACATCAAACGCATGCACCCAGTCGCGGTGACGCCTTCGCAGAGAGACGTCGTGTATGTCACGTCCGTGTCGCCGTGATTGGTGTGCACGATACGCATCATGTCACCCGATTGAAGCTTCTTGCTGATACCGAGCGCGTAGTTGAGAGAGTTGGTTTCGCCACCGGTTTGAAGCTGAGCTTGCATACCAGCCGTGGTGTTTCCGTCGAGTTCACTCGCGACACCGACGGTGATGGTGTCACCGCCATCGGTGAGCGCCGTAACTAACGTCGTGGGTCCATCTCGTCGCTGGAGTGCGAGCGTCCAATCGCCCAACCCGCCCGAGCTCGGGCTCACGGTGGCCTTGGCGCCGACAGCCGTGTTGTCGTCGAACGCGAAACACGCGCTCGCGTCGATGTCGCTCCCACCGGACAACGCGCTGTTTGCGGTCACACCGACGGAATCGAGGGCAAACTTCGCCCCGATCGTCGCGTTCGACGTATCGCGCGCGAGATTTTCCACCGCCACGTCCAATCCCTCCAAAAGCGCGCCGTTCGCCTCGACGTCAGCGCTCAAATCGCCGTGATGATTCCCACGCGCGATCACGCGCACGCCGTCCATGGGCATGTCCAAAGCATGTTTCAGATCGACCGCGATCGCGTGCGCCTGCTTGTTCACGTCCACCTCGATCTCCAATCCCTCGAGCGCGCCTTTTCCCTTGGGCACGGATGTCGTTATTTTCGTCTGCCCGACCGCCGCGGGTTCGAGCAGATCCGCCAGCGTCTTTCCGATATCGTCGAAAAACATCTCGCGCGCGCCGTGACGACGAATGGATCGATCTCTCGCTCGCTCGCGTCGATCGAGCGTCCTCGACGCGACCGCGTTGTGACGCGCGCGACGCGTCGCCGTCCGATGCGTGAATTTCATCCCCATCCGCGTCAGCCGAGGTTTCTTACCCCTTCCCTCGAACGGTCGCGCGGGGACGTCTTCCCTCGCAGAGAAGACGCTTTGAAGACCGTCCGCGTGATTTCTCGACGTGACGCGTGTACTTTTCAAAGATGGGTATGTGAAGGATGGCACTACGAGAAAACGATGCCCGCGTGATGCTCGATAAAAAAAAACAAAAGTGCGCGCGTCCGTCGCCGTCGTCCGCCGTCGGACGGACGCGTCGTCGGGGGCGCGACGTCGCACGTCGTCGCGTCCGGTCGATCGATGCTTCGCAGATCCGCGAGGGAGGCGTTCGCGCGCGCCGATACCGCGCTCCGCGCCGCTCCGGTCTGGAGCCTGACGAGGGCGACGACCATGGCGACGGACGCCAAGGTTGACGCGTACAAGGTCGGCGAGAGCACGAACATCAAGTGGCACGAGGGGGCTGTCGATCGGGAGACGCGCGAGCGAGCGCTCGGACAAAAGGGATGCGTGCTTTGGTTCACGGGATTGTCCGGGAGCGGGAAGTCCACGGTGGCGTACACGCTCGAACACGAGTTGTTCAAGCGCGGGAAGATCGCGCAGGTTTTGGACGGGGATAACATTCGACACGGGTTGAACTCTAATTTGGGATTCTCGGCGGCCGATCGCGAGGAAAACATTCGACGCATCGGTGAGGTGTCCAAGTTGTACGCGGACAGCGGTATGATCACGCTCGTGAGCTTCATCTCTCCGTACAAGGCTGACCGTAACCGCGTGCGAGAGCGCGTCGGCGACCGCTTCGTCGAAGTGTACATGAAGATTCCTTTGAGCGTGTGCGAGGATCGTGACCCGAAGGGCTTGTACAAGGCCGCGCGTGCGGGTAAGATCAAAGGGTTCACGGGAATCGATGACCCGTACGAGGAGCCGGAGAATGCTGAGATTGAGATGGAAGTCGCCAAGGAGGATGGTATCCTCGCGCCGCCGCGCGAGATGGCTTCCAAGATTATCGACTACTTGGAGGCGAAGGGTCTCTTGAAGGCGGACTAAGAGGACTTAATCGTTATAGTACTGCACTATTTTCTGAATTCTATTGATACGATTGATTCTAAGTATCTACTTTTTCGCCCACCACTGTTCGTCTTTCTCGCGAGACGGCGGAACGAAATCTTTCGGCGCTTCTCTGGCGCTCGCGAAACACGCCTGAATCCATCTTCGATTCATGTCTTTCGCGTCCGCCCTATTCGTGATCGTGCGCTCGTGCACTTTGATCTCTTGCATCTCCATGCCTTCCTCGGCGAACAAGTCTGTCAAGTCTTCCTTTGTAAAATAATACGCTCGAGTCCCGTCGTGTCGAACGTAAAAGTTTTCCGACAATTTTTGCGCATCCTTCGTCGAGAACCGCGCCTGTGCGAGATCACCCGCGGCGTAATCTCGAACGCACACCACTCCTTTCTGCCCCTCTCGCATGACTGTGGATAAATTACGCACGCAGTACGTCATCTTCTCCCGCGACATCGCACTCAATGCGAACACCAACGTCGCGACGTCGATCGATCCCGGCGGCACGTTTTCGAGGAGAGATTCGCACGTCGCGTCGCACACGAACGCAACAACCCGGTTTCTATCGCGTTCGGGAAGCGTCGCCGCTCGTTGCTTCACCATGTCGATCGCTCTCGCGCTAAAGTCGCAACAAAACACCGTCGCCTCCGGGTCCAGCTCGAGCATGGGGAACACCGTGTTCCCGACCCCGCATCCAACCTCCAGAAACGCTCGCCGCGCGCCCGGTTCGATGATGTAACTCGGTCCGGGTCCGCGCGCCACCTCCTCGGCCCTCTCGTCCGCGTCATCGCCCCCCACGCCCGCGGACGATGCGGCGGCTCGAGGGAACACGGCCGGCCACTCGGGCGATAACCAGTGTCGATCCTTGAAAAAGTTCGTCCCATGGGTCTTGTAGAAGATGTCCCACGACTTCCTCGCCTCGCGTTCGTACTTTTTCCGAAAGAACTCGGACGCGACGCGCGGTTCAACGCCGGACATGGCGACCCGGAGGTGACGCGTTATGAGGTCGCGGCGCCGAGCGCGCGCGAACCTGATTCCGTGCACGCGATCGCGCGAGTGTCGGTGACGATGACGTCGACTAGTCTATCATGCGCGCGCACGGGCACTCGATCGCGAGGATAGATTTGGCATCCGTACGCCAAGGCGACGATCAACGGCGGAGGCGCGCCGACGCTCGCCGCCGCCTCGACGTATCGAGTCAGAAACGCGTCGTAATACCCACCCCCGCGTCCGAGTCTGCGTCCGTCCTCACCGAACGCGACGCCAGGAACGATGATGACGTCCAACGCGCCGACGTCCCGCACGTCTCGAACCGCGTCCAGGCGCCGCACGCCGCTCTCGTACGTCTCGCGCGGTTCCGGCAAATCGTACGCGCCGCGCTCGACGTCCCGCTCTTGATTGCACACGTGAAGCATGCGCATCGACGATGACGACGCGTCGTCGACGATGGGCGAAAATACCATCGCTTCCGACCCCTCGGACGTCTTTCTGGCGACGAAAGCCGACGTCGACACCTCTCGCAGACGTGCGCTCGCTAAATACGCGCCCACGCGTCTCGCGTCTCGCACCGGCTCGAGCGCTCGAAGACGCGCGTCGATCGCCTCGTCCGCCGCGCGAAGTGCCTTCGCGTCCATCTCGCGCAATCGTCCTCGAATCTCATCGCGCATCGCGCGTTTATCGTCCGCCTCTCGCGCCTCCTCGCGCGCCCCGGTCGTCGAGGCCATCGCCCTCGTCGCTCTTCTCACGCGCTTGGCGTCGCGCGCGAGCGCGCCGAGGACTGAAAACGCGCGAGAGAGCATGCACGATCGACTCGCGCGATTGCACGCGTTTCTCGCGTCGTCTCGCGGGCGTCGCGCCGATGAATGGCGAGCGCATCGAGCGTTTCCTCTTCGCGCACCGCGCGCGACGTCTCGTCAGTGCCCGACGCGCGACCGGCGCGCGCTCCCGTCGCGCGCGCGAGCGTTCGAGCGCGCGTTTTCGTCATGGTCCTCGCCGCCTTGGTCGAGGCGACGCTCGGACGCGTCGCCGCGCTCGGCGACGAACGCGGAAAGGTGTTGAGCGCCTTCGCCCGTCTCGGCAGCCTCGGCGCGATCGACGACCGCACGAAGACGATCACGGACGGCGTTGACTTTCGACCGACGACGGACACGTCGTGTTTCTTGACGGCGGCGCGCGCGAGCGACGCGGCGACGGCGGTGATGTTTGTTTTTCTGAGCGGGTGCGTGTTGGGCGCGGTGCCGCAGTACGTCAAGGTGGTGGCGCTGCGATCGTCGGAGGGCTTGTCGTTGACGTCGCTGGCGCTCATGAATGTGTCCAACGTGTGCGCGACGATGAATGTGTTCGTGCTGCACTACGAGCAAATCAAACGGTGCGCGAGCGGGATGGACGGGTACGGGTACGGGGACTGTCAGGCGTCGCTCGTGACGCTGTATTACACGCTGGCGTACACGCTTCTGTGGGTGCCGTTGTATCCGATCGCGGCGTATTACACCAGCACGGCCAAGGTTGAATATTTCGGACGCGTTATGACCAAGCGTAGGGCGGCTTGGATCGGAATGGTGATGCACGCGGTGCCATGTCTGTTGCTCGCCGCGCCCGTCGGGCGCATGCTGTTGGGATCGACGTGTTACGAGTTTGAAAACTACGCGCTGTTTTTAGGTTTATTGAACGCGCTTTTGGAGACGACGCGGTACGTGCCGCAGTTGTGGGAGTCAATCAAAGCGCAGACGTCTGGCGCGATGAGTTACATGCGTCTGTTACTCTCCGTCGGCGGCGGTTTAGGCGCGACGATTCAAAAGGCGGCGATGAACGAGTCGTGGTCCACGTGGGGACCGCCGCTCGTGGGACACGGTTTAGAGATGGCGATCTTCTGCGTCAACGTATTCAACGATATGACCGGCAGACGCGCGTGCGGCGCCGTGAGAGACATGGAGAGCGCGGAGGAGACGGAGGAGCTCGTCGACGGCCAACGGCGCGACGATGACGAAAAGAAACCATCGAGCGGCAGCGCTTGGTCCTTCGTCGTGCATTACCTGTAGAAGTATTCAACGACCGCTTCACGGCGCGCGCGCATTGTGACATAGAGTAGCACTCAGTAGCACCGACCGCGCCTCTCTCTCTCTCTCTCTCTCTCTCTCTCGTCGGCGCCCCAATCCTTGGCTCGCATGCGAGCCGTCATCTCGCGGACGGCGCACGCTCACGCAGCCCGACACCGCGCGCGCGCGTCGCGATCGTGCGTCATGCGCGCGTCGCGGTCGATGACCTCCCTCCCCCCCGCGCCTCCGTCGACGCCCGCGTTCACCGAGCGCATCACCGCCGACGACGTGGACGCCATCGTCGACGACATCTCTCGCGCCTACGCGCGCGCGCTCGATGACGCGGCGAAGGGAACGTCTTGGGACGGTGTCTTCGGGACGACGCTTCGCGCGTTGGGACGAGCGAGCGAGGCGTCGGCGCGCGCGACGCTTCCGGCGATGACGCACCGGGACCGAGACGTGCGCGAGCGAAGCACCAAGGCGAAGGACGCGCTGAAGATGATGTTCGACGGAACGTTCGCGAGGAGGGAGGTGTACGAGGCGATGCGGGCCGTGGGGACGAACGATGCGCCGGATGAGGAGGCGAGACGGGCGAGCGAGCATTTGATGCGAGAGTTTGAGAGAAACGGCGCGGCGCTGAGCGAGGCGAAGCAGCGGACGCTGATGGAGAAACTCGGCGAGATCGAGAGCCTGTGTTCGAGCTTTTGTGAGGCGTTGAATGAGGATGCGACGTGCGTGGAGTACGTGGAGGAGGAGTTGGAGGGCGTCGATGTCGGTGCGTACGCCGAGGGTGACGCGAAGGGCACGCGACGCGTCGGGTTGATCGCTCCGGACATGATGCCGGTGTTACAGTTCGCGAAGAGACCCGAGACGAGGAGACGGATGGCGGAGGCCAAGGCGAGACAGTGTCAAGAGTTGAACACGGATCGGTTTTTACGCGTCGTCGAGTTGAGGAACGAGTGCGCGCGAATGCTCGGGTACGAGTCGCACGCCGAGTACATGTTGAAACCGAAGATGGCGGGCACGCCCGCGCGCGCGGAGGCGTTTTTGAGAGATTTGTTGGTCAAGGCTGAGGGGAGACTCGCCAAAGATCTCGCGGATTTACAAAGATTAAAAGATGCGGAGGAGGGCGCCGACGCGGGAACGATTCAGAGTTGGGACGTCGCCTACTATTCGACAAAGTACAAGGCGACACTCGGCGTCGACGAGGCGAAGATTCGCGAGTATTTTCCGCTCGAACACGTAAAATCAGAGATTTTGAGCACGTACCAAAACTTGCTCGGCCTCGAGTTCACGCGTGTGGACGCCGAGGTGTGGCACGAGGAGGTGGAGTGTTACTCGGTGCGCGAAGCCGATGGCGACAGACGCGTGTTGGGCTTCTTTTACCTCGACTTGTTCCCTCGACCAGGGAAATACTCGCATCAATGCGTGTATCCTCTTCGTCCGTCGTTCACCGACGGCGACGACGTGACGACGGCGGCGTGCGTCAATATCGGAAACCTCAGCAAACCGGGCGAGGATGGCGCGCCGGCTCTCTTGCGCTTTCGCGAAGTCGAAACCTTTTTTCATGAATTCGGCCACGTCATGCACTGCGTGCTGAGCGAGAGTAAATACAGCGTGCATGCGTGGGCGTGGAGCGCGGTGCCGTGGCCGGGGGGCGTCGAGCAAGATTTCCTCGAGGTGCCGTCGATGATGTTGGAAAACTTTGTGTGGCAACCCGAGGTGCTCCGTCGATTGTCCAAGCACCACGTCACGGGCGAACGGTTGGGCGACGACGACATCGCCGCGCTCAGCGCCAGTCGAGGCGCGCTCGAGGGCTACGCCCGGTCGCGGTTCATCTCCATGGCGTTGTTCGATTTAGCAGTGCACGGAGGTCCGGGACCGTATGAATTCAAGGGAAAAACGTACGAAACCGTCGAGTTTTACAACGTCATCACCGCCGAGTTGAGTAAAGTGCCGAGCGTCGAAGGCGCTTTCCCGGGCGCCAGTTGGTACCATCCGATGATGGGATACGCCGCCGGGTATTACGGATATCTGTGGAGTGAGGCGTTCGCTGCTGATTTGTTCAGCGAGTTCGAGGCGAAGAAACCCGAGGTGTGCGATCCGGCGCTCGGGCGCAAGTACAGGGAGACGATTTTGTCGCCTTGCGCCACCATCGACGGAAACGATATGCTTCGAAACTTTCTCGGTCGCGACGCGTCGCTTGATCCGTTCCTTAGACGCATAGGCGTTCTCGTTTAATTCTAGCGCATTCATCTACTGAATCGAACTAAGCTACTGTAACTAAGCTTTGCTAACGAATCGAAGCATTCTCGCAACGACGTTGTGCGGATCGGGCTCGAGAAGGAAGCCTCCGTGCTGCCACTGCTTCTCATAAATCATGCGAACCGTCGGCCAGGCGATGCTGAGACGCGTGTCCACCTCCTTCGACGCGACAATCTCGTCGAGGCCGGATAAAACGATCATGTCTTCGCTGCTCATCGGACCTCGTTCCCACGCCTCGTGAGGGAAGAGCAGACGTTTCATCAACTGCTGCGTCGAGACGTCCCCCTTGATAAACCACGAACTAAGCACGATGTTGAAGAAATCCATCGGCTCGTCGGGATTCGCGAGCTTATTTGAGACGTAGTGCATGAGATTTTGCCACTCGAGCAAGTGATCGTCGTACGCGTACTTCAGATAACTTCCAAACGCGGGCAAGAAACACACCGGATCGATGTACACGCACCGTCGCAACATTTCAGGAAAGTGACGTCTGAAGCCGGTCAGGACGACGGTGCCGTACGAGTGCGCGATCACGTCGCATTTCATAACCTCGCGTTTCGATGGCTTCGTCCGGAACCACCCGCCGAAACGTTCGCGATACCACGGCTCTCGTTTTACTTCTTCTATTCGCGGGTACAATAGCGACTTCTCATCCTGGACGCTCTCCACAGTTCGCGCTAAGACGTTTGACAACTCCCGAGGCGTTGGATATTCGTGGCAACGATCGAGACCGTACGAAATGTTCGGCCACTCTGGGCACACCACGATTCTATCTCTAGGTAATTTCTCTATGAAGGATGTGTACGGCGGCACGCCCAAGCCGAACCCGTGCAAAAAGAACAACACCGTGTCCGTCTTACACTCCTCGGGAATCCGAACCCAGAGTTTAACGTCCGTCGCTTCGTCTCTGTACATTTTGAACCCATACGAACGAAGCTTCCGTTCGCTTCGATGTCTAAAATTCCAAATCATAAACTGCAACACCAACGGTTTATACCACGCCGTGATGTTGTGCGTGTTCGTGCGAATGAAATCCGGCGTCCCCTCCACGGGCGAGTATATCCTCGACTCCCGATATCCGAACGATCGCATCACCCACTGAAGGATGCCGTGATTCACGTCCCCCACGTATTTCGCCGCGCCCGCCACCGTGCTCTCCGACGCCTTTCGTTCGTTCTCCACCACGTCCGCCAACCGCTCATCGCCCAGCTTGGCCGGCCACGCCGGGCAATCTCGCGCGAAATGCAATCCATGCACGCGCTCCAGCTCCCGCAGGAGCGACTCCGCGCGCCTCGTGATGACGCTCGGGTACCTCTCGTTCGGAAACTCGCTCGCCTCCTTCGCGCTCAGGTAAAAGCACAGCATCGCGTGCGCCCGGTTCCTCGGAATCTCCCCGATCGCTCGGTCGTTGAACACCTCCTCGAACAACCGTCTCGGGTTCGGTTCTCGACGGAGCTCGCGCGCGAACCACGACGCGTGCGCCTTGACGTCAAAGTTTGGGTCCATCCTGCGCGTGGGCGCGTTCTCCGCGCGCGCGATTCGACGCTGGTGCCCGACGAATGCGGTGACCTCGGCCGCGGCGTAGGCGGCGAACGTCACCTTGGCGGCGACGCCGACGTGCCGGCGCCACATGGGTGCCCCGCGGTCGCGCGCACGAGGCCGCGAGTGACGGGCGCGGGGAGATTCTTGTTGGTTTTCGACGGGACGCGAGGCGTTGTACAAAAGGCGAGGTGGATATTACATTGACGCGTACTTGGTCGTCTTTCCAGATTGTAGAGGTTCTCCCATCTCCGCGCGTTCCTCTTCCTCTCTCGCGCGCTGCTTGGCGGTGACCTCGTCGAAGACTTGGTGGAGCTCCGGGTGGTTGACGGCGGAGCGGTCCTTGTCGACGGCGTAGCACACGAAGACGGCGTCGATGACGTTTAAGAGAATCATGATGAAGAAGTTGAGCACGATGTACGAGACGACGAAGCATAACACGCCGATGACGATCGAAGACGTGTTGGCGGAGGCGATGTCGTCGGCGATGTCGTACCCAAAGCTCGACAAAAGGTAGGCGTTGTAGCCGAAAAAGGCGGAGAGGACCAAGACGGTGAAGCCGAGGATGGACTGCGGGAAGACGTACGAGCCGTACGCGAGGAGAAAATTTCGCGATAAGAGATCGCTGACCGTTCGCGCGGCGTCACAAAACGCCTCACCGGTCATGGATGCCTGAATCATCGCGAATCGGCTGATGTACTCGATGAGCGCATATATGCAGTCGAGGCACATGACGAGGCAACACACGAGAATGTTGCCGCGGTTCTCGCGGCGCCACTTTTCAGCCGCGCGCTTCAGCATCTCTATGATGGTGATGACGAAACCACCGTAGCAAATCGTCCCGAACGACGGACCGAGGGCGTTGTTCACGGACGTCTTCGTCGTGCCTTTGAAGTTTGTCGTGCCGGCCGGGGCAAAGTACCACTGCGACACGACGCCGCCAATGACGTACATACGGAACTCCAACGCCACCGAAAACGCCCAGATGGCGGCGAAACAGACGAGGAAATAGTACGCCCCAACCCAACTGTCGAGTTTCCACGAGCAACAATCCACCGATTGCAAGTAATACCCGGTGCACGCGCCCGTCGCTCGCGCCGTCGCGTACTGGTTCACCACCGCCTGTCCGTGTTGAGACGCGTCGATGCTCAAGTACACGAGCGGAATCGCGTACACGAGCGTGATGAGTTGCAGCATCACCGTCACGGACACGAGATGTGGGTTATCTTTCAGGCTCTGCGTCGATACGGCGATCATAGAAGCGACCAAGTTCAGCTCGTCCTTCCACAGGTAGAGGATGAGCACCGAGAGCGCGGTGAACACGCCCAACAAAATAGTCATCGTCCCAGCCATTTGTATCGCGCTCAACACCGTCAGCGTGGCCAACATCGCGACTTTCGAGTACATCACCCCCCACACCACCGTTTTCGAGTGATTCTTCAGCGCGTGCATGAGCAAAATGCCCAAACCGAACGCACCGGCAAAGGCGACCAACACCCATGGCCACACCTTGGCGAACATAGCCTTCGCGTCAATCGCCTCCGGTCCCGACGCCGCCGACGTCGTGGACCCAGAGCTCTGTCCCAACATCATCGAGCTCCTGCGCCCGTACCCTTTCCCCGCGCCGAGTCCCAACCTCGCCGTCGTCCTGCGCTCGTTCGCGGCGATGCGTTCGCGGTTGGCGTCCAAAACTTCCGCCCACGCCGCGTCGTCGCCCACCGTGCACGCGTCACCGCCGCGAAGCGCGCGCCAATCGACGCGCACGTCCGAACCGGACGGCGGCGTCATCGATCCCGCGATGCCGAGCGCGATCGCCGACGTCGCGACGACGAGAAAGGAGACGGCCCAACACGCGTCTCGACGCTGACGTCGGTCTCGCGCGACGTGCGGCGAGTCCATGGCGAGCGACGGCGAAGGCGGGCGACGCGCGTCGAGGACGATCGATCGACCGCGCGCGCGATCGCGTCGTAGACGTCTCGCGACGTCGCGCTCTCGAGACGACGCGTCGATCGATCGTCGATCCAACAACCTTCGAGCGCGTGATTTCCCTCGTTCGTTTTCATACCGTGTAGATTTATGCGCCATCAGATTTACTATCAGTGTACTTCATTGGATATATTTGTGTACTCGCACACATAGTGTCTATTGTCCGAACTAAATTATTCGGACATACGGTCCACACGCGACCCCCCGACGATCGCGTTCGCTCCCTCGCCGCGCGACCGCACACGACGTCGCCCGCGAGCGTCGCCGTTCGCACTTCGGTTCGCGCGTGGTCCTCTGCGGTGCGTCGCTTGGAAACCAGCGCCAGAACGCACGCCAGCGCGCGCGTCGACGTCGATTCGAACGGGTGGACGCAAAGGGAGGGTTTCGATGGCGACGACGCGCGCGGCCACCGTGGCGCCGTCCACGACGATGCGCGTCTCGCGATGCGAGCGCGCGCGTGGGAAAACAGTGCACGCGTCCAAGCCCGCGCGGGGGACGACACGCGCGCGCGCGATGACGAGATCTGGTCCCGAGACGGTGCCGGTGGTGGTGCCGGATGGACGAGGCGGCGCGACGGACGTCTTCGGAGCGTTGTCGAGCGAGAGGATCGTCTTCCTCGGCTCGCGAATCGATGAGAACGTCGCCATGGATGCGTGCGCGAGATTGCTCGCGCTCGAGGCGGAAGATCCGGACGCGGAGATTCGGGTGTGGGTGAACTGCGTCGCGGGGACGCAGTATTGCGTCACCGCGATTTTGGATACGATGCAATACGTGTCGTGTCCGGTGTCCACCGTCGCGTTGGGATGCGTCGCCGGACCACCGGTGATGCTCGTCGCGGGCGGTGATAAGGGTAAGAGATACGGGATGACCAACTCGAGAATCATCCTCAGCCAACCGCTCGGTGGTTTGTCGGGGACGTCCATCGAGGTGAAGATTCAAGCCACCGAGTTGAACAGAAACGCGAAGGCGCAGGCAGCTTTCATCGCCAAGTTTTCGGGCCAAGACGTCGATGAATTGGAGGCGATGATGGCTCGCGATACGTACATGGGCGTGCAGGAAGCGATAGATTTCGGATTGCTCGATCACGCGTTGTAAGTGATTTTATTTTAGACTTCCGCGAAATGTCTTCGCGCCGAGAGCCGCGCCGTCCGCAGTCCTCGGCGTCGATATGCGCGCGATTCGAGCGCTCGGGCGACGACGCGCGGCGTCTTCGTGCGCGCGCGCCATGCCCGTCGACGTCGTCGCGCGCGCGACGACGAGCGCGTTCGCGTCGACGAGCGAGGCGAACCGAGGCGCGACCGGGTCGTTGGACTGGAACGCGCTCCTGCGCGCGCGACGCGCGGCGCGAAAAGAGATGCGCGACATCGATAGGGACGGCGCGAGAGAGGCGATGTCGAGCGCGCGCTCGGTGGAGGAGATGCGCGCGCGGGCGAGAGAGGCGACGGTGATGAGCGCGCGGGCGGTGCTCGCGGCGCTTCGAGCGGCGCGCGGGTGGAACGTGTTCGAGGGAGAGGATGGGGCGGAGATGTCGACGACGTTCGAACGAGTGTTGCGCGAGGAGGCCGATGGGATGAGCGTGCGTTCGTTGGCGCAGGTGTTTCACGACGCCGATCGCGCGAGATTTGAAGGTTTGCCCGGTGCGGATTTGGCGCGAGCGCTCGCGAGTCGCGTCGAACGCGAGATGGACACGCTGTCCGCGAACGACGTCGTCGGGGCGATTTGGGGGGTGGTGAATTTTTACAATCGCCGAACGATGAGCGGTGACGCGAGCGAGGCGGTGCGGTGGTTGTGTCGAGCGGCGACGGCGGCGTTGCGAAGACACTCGGCGACGTGGGATTTCAACGCGGGAGACGGGTCGACGCTCTGTAAAGCGTTGCAAAACACGATCGCGCTGTGTTCGCTCGCGCGATGCGATGTGCCTGTAGATGTGATCGAGGGACTCGTGAACGTGGCCGCGGAGAACGCCACTCACCTATCTCCGCGACAAGTTTCGTTCGTATTGCACGATGCCATCTCGGCAAGCATTACCGATGTCTTCACGAACGAAGCCATGGAAAAGCTCACGCGGAACATGCGATTGGAAGACGTTGAATTTCCAGCAGCTTCGTCTCTGCTGTGGTCGTACTCGAAGATGGATGCTGTGGAACGAGGGCTCGTCTCTCGAGCGCACGCGAACGAGTTACACGCCGTCAGCCTTGTCAAACTCGAGAGCGACGAGGTGCTGTCGTCGCGCGACGTCGCGATTCACCTGTACGCCACGGCGAGATTGGGTCCGGATTACATTGGTTTCCGAGACATTGACTATATCACAGCGGTGTGCAAACGGCTCTTCGACGAAGTCGAATCTCTCAATCAACGAGCAATCTGTATGATTCTTTGGTCAATCAACACGATGCGGCCGAGTGAAGATGGGGTCCATCTCTATGACGAGTTTTTGGATGCGCTCGGTAGCGCCGCTCTGCGTTCCGTGTACGCGTTCGCTCCACACGAGCTGGCTCCGACCATGCACGCACTCGCGTCGCTTCGGCTCACAAACCCAAAGCTCATCGAGCTCGCGAGCAAGCGCTTTCGAGATGACTTGGCCGCCTACGGGACGAAGCCTCAAAATATGACACTCATGCTATGGTCCTTCGCCGCGCTCGAGTACGACATCGGCGCGCGCGTGTTACGCGAGGCGATGCACGTCTTTCTCAAAGTCGTGCCAGACGTGTCGGCTCTCGAGACAAAGACGATTCTTCAATCCCTCGCCCGTTTACACCTCGTCTTCAGCGACGACGAGCACGACGTCGATAGCACACGAGCGCGCATCAACGCGGCGATCGAACGTCACATTGACGACTACACGCAATCGGATTGCGAGGTGCTCGCGTGGAGTTTGTTACAAATGTCCGTACCCGCGAGCGAGCGATTGCTCGAGCGCGTGGGCGTCGAATCGATAGCCAACGATATCGGCGACGTCGAATTTCTAGTCCGCAAACCTTCAGATTTCTAGCTCTCTAGTCGTGATTATTTATACAAGGGGTCTACCGCGCGCCTTAACCGCGAATCGCGTCAATTTTTGCGTCACTTTTTCGCGCGCTTGGCGCCTCCGAACTGTTTCCCTCCGGCACCGAACCTACCCATCCCGTACACGCCCGCGTGACTCTTCTTCTTTGCCTTCCCACTCATTCGCGCGCGATCGTCCTCGCTCTCACTGTCGTCGTCGTCGTCCCTCCCTCGCGCCGCCGCCTCGCGCTCGGCGCGTTCCGCAGCCTCCCTCTTCTTCCTCGCCAACGCCTTATCCAGCGCCGTTCGCGTCGCCCCCTGCGCCTTGGTGTCCTCCCACGACGTCTTCACCCGCGATCTCTTTGCCCCTAGACCCAATCTCGGCGCGCGCGACGCGCGCTCGCGCGACGCGTCCGCGTTCACCTCCTCGGCCGCGAACGTCTCGTGCGTCAACGCGGACGACGCGCCGAGCCACGACGCCGCGCGCGCGAACGCGACGCCGTTGGCGAAAACCTCCACGTCGTCCTCGTCGCTCTCCTCGGCCGCGTCCTCGGCGTCGACCGCCATGACGACGGGTCGTCGCGCGCGCGATTGTGCGGCGACTTCACACCGCCGACGCGCGCGCGAGCGAGCGACGATGGCGCCCGCGACGACGCTCGAACCGGCGAACGCGGGCGTGAGCGGGCACTCGGAGCGCGCGCGCGAGGCGGCGAAGCGACGCCGCGACGAGGGAGACGACGAGAGGGAGGAGGAGGGCGAGAAACGAGCGGTGGCGGCGACGTCCGCGGACGCGCGCGCGCGAGGACGCACGTCGTGCGTGCACGAGGTGGCGACGCCGAGGGATTGGATCGGTGACGTGGACGCGCTTCGGGATCCGAGGCACGAGGGGGCGCCGGCCAAGTCGTACCCGTTCGAGTTGGATGCGTTTCAGCGCACGGCGACGGCGGTGCTCGAGCGAAACGAGAGCGTGCTCGTCGCCGCGCACACGTCGGCGGGGAAGACGGTGGTCGCGGAGTATGCGATTGCGATGGCATTTCGAGATAAACAGCGAGTGATCTACACGTCGCCGCTCAAGGCGCTGAGTAATCAAAAGTTTCGCGAACTGAGCGAAGAGTTCGGCGACGTGGGATTGATGACGGGCGACGCGTCCATCAATCCGAACAGTACGTGCATCGTGATGACGACGGAGGTGCTTCGGTCGATGTTGTACAGAGGTGGGGACGTAATTCGGGAGGTGAAGTGGATCGTGTTCGACGAGGTGCACTACATGCGGGATCGCGAACGGGGCGTGGTGTGGGAAGAATCCATCATCTTCGCGCCGAAGGACGCGCGTTTGGTGTTCCTGAGCGCGACGCTCCCTAACGCGCTCGAATTCGCGCAGTGGGTGACGAGTTTACACAATCATCCGTGTCACGTGGTGTACACCGATCACAGACCGACGCCGCTGCAGCACTACGCGTTTCCGAAGGGCGGAAGCGGTTTGCATCTCGTCGTCAACGAACAGAGCCAGTTTAGATCTGATAATTTTACTAGATTACAGCAAGCCATCGCGGAGAGTGCGGAGTCCGGAGGCGGTAGCGGTGGTGGACGCGGTGGTGGACGCGGCGGTGGACGCGGTGGTGGAAGAGGCGGCGGTGGACGCGGCGGAAGAGGCGGGGGGTCCATGGGCGACGAAGACATTTTGCGCATCGTCAGAATGATCAAGGAGAAGACGTTTTTCCCCGTCATTGTGTTCAGTTTCAGTCGACGCGAGTGCGAGGAGTACGCGAAATACGTCGCAAAGCTCAATTTCAATACACCGGAGGAGGCGGAACAAGTTCGTGAGGTGTACAACGCCGCGTTGCTCAACTTGTCCGAGGAGGATAGACAGTTGATGGCGGTGCAAGCGATTCTACCGCTACTCGAGGCTGGAATCGGTATTCACCACAGCGGTTTGCTCCCGGTGTTAAAAGAATTGATTGAAATCCTCTTTGGCGAATCTTTGATCAAATGTTTGTTTGCGACGGAAACTTTCGCCATGGGATTGAACATGCCCGCGAGAACCGTCGTGTTCACCGCGGTGAAAAAGTTTGACGGAACGGACATGCGTGTCCTCGCACCCGGCGAGTACACGCAAATGTCGGGACGAGCTGGTCGTCGCGGAAAGGATGACCGCGGTATTTGCATCGTCATGTGCGATGAGCGCATGGAAGAGACCGCGATGAAGGAGATGATTCTCGGTCAACCTCAACCGCTCAACTCGGAGTTCAAATTGAGCTACTACAGCATTTTGAACCTCCTCAAGCGCGCGACCGGAACCATCGACGCAGAATACGTCATTTCGCGCTCGTTTCATCAATTTCAACACGCGAAACAGTTGCCCGAGATGAAGGCGCAGCTCACTGACGTGCAGGCTCAAGCGGCGAAAATCAAAGAGGTGGGAAGTGAAGAGATCCAAGAATACATCACGCTCAGGCGCGATTATCGCGATGCGGAGAAGTCTGTCCTCCGAACCATGCTCGAACCGTCGAATTGTTTGCGATTCTTCACATCTGGACGTCTCATTCGCGTCAGAGATGGCGACACCAACTGGGGATGGGGCGTAATCGTGCAGTTGTCGAGCGCAAAGGATGCGCAAGGACGCGAAACGCACGTCTTGGACTGCTTGCTTCGATGCGGACCTGGGGCATCCGAGGGTAAACTGACGCCCGCCAATCGTAAAAAGCCCAAGTCTAACACAACCGAGATCATTCCCGTCGGAATCAATCTCGTGGACACCATTAGTGCGATACGTCTGACGCTTCCGGACGATTTGCGCCCGCCCGACGCGAGAGAGAGCATCTGGCTCGCTGTGGAGACGGTGACGAAAAAACTGCGCGAAAAGGGTAAAGAGATTCCGATGATCGATCCCGTCAAGGACATGGGTATCACCGACGTCGCCTTCGTGCGAACGTACAGATCTCTGGACGCGTTGCGAGATAGATTTCAATCGCACGCGCTGTACAGCGAGGCTGACGCTCGCGAAAATAGCGAATTGACGGCGAAAATCAACATCTTTGAACAAAAAGCCGATCTTCTGGCGCGCGCGGCAGAGCTGAAGACGCAGATTCAATCGAGTGAACTCACAAAGTTTAGGGACGATTTGAAGGCACGAAGTAAAGTTCTTAAAAAGCTCGGTCATATCGACACCGACGGCGTCGTGCTCACCAAGGGACGCGCGGCGTGCGAGGTGGACACGGCGGATGAACTCTTAGTAACCGAACTCATGTTCAACGGCGTCTTCGCCGGGCTCCATCCGCACGAACTCGTCGCGTTGGCGTCGTGTTTCATGCCCGTCGAAAAAAGCAACACTTCAAACATGGACAAGTCTGCAAAGGCGCTCGCCAAGCCGCTCAAGGCGCTTCAAGAAGCCGCGAGAGAAATCGGCAACGTCCAGAAAGAGTGTAAGATTGACATCGAGGTCGAAGATTTCGTCGAATCGTTCAAACCATCCATGGTCGAGATCGTCTATTGCTGGGCCAAGGGCGAACCGTTCAGCGAGATTGTGAAAAAGACGGATTTATTTGAAGGGACGATTATTCGAGCGATGCGCCGTCTCGACGAATTGATGATGGAGCTTCACCGCGCGTGCATCGCCGTCGGTGATACCGGTCTCGCGCAAAAGTTTGAACAAGGAGCGGAGAGTTTACGCCACGGCATCGTCTTTGCGGATTCATTGTATACGTAGTGCTTGTAGTTTCTATTGATAAAGTACACGACCGTCCCTGTTCCTTCTACTCCTCGTCTTAGTCGGAATCTTGAGGGACTCCTCTCTCCTTCTTCCCCCTCTTTTCTTTCTTCTCCTTCTTCTCCTTCTTCTCCTTCTTCGTCTTTTTCTTCCTCTTGTCGGCGTCGAAGTCGTCCAACGCGTTGTGGTCCGCGAAGCCGCCACCGCGCGTGTCTCTCGCCGGGTCGTCGTACACGCCCACGTTCTGCGATTGACTGGTGCGACGAAGCTCGGTCACCGTTCGCTCCAAATTACGCACCGTCTGTCGCATCTCATCCATTTGGTTGATCAACTCGTCCCGTTCTCTCTCGGCGCGCGCGAGCTCGACGCGATACTCCTCCGCCGTTTCCTCGGCGCGTTTAATGTGATCCCTCTGATCCCTCTCAAAGTAATCCAACAACCACTGCACAGGATCTTCAGGCTTCTCATTCATTCTATACATCTTCGCGAACGCCAACACGAGCTCCTTCTCCGCATCCGTCTGTCGCAAGTGTCGCTGAAACGCGCTTCGGCGGTTGGCGCGCGCCTCCGCCTCCTCCCGCGTCAACTCCACGTCCACGAGCGTCGGATCGTACGATCCCTCGCGCGCGAACGAACTCTATCGATGTCATTAAGAGACGACCCGCGCGCTCGTCAGTCATCGAGCGTCCTCTCGCCTCCGCGTCCCCACGAATGTCACGCAATCGATCCATCGATTCATGCATTCATCCCGCGCGCGTCGTTCGTTCGTCGCATCGCGCGCGCACCATCCCGCTCGATTCGCTCGACGAAATGTATCCTCGCCCGAATTCGTCGTCTCGCGCGCGCGTCCCCGCTCGCGCGCGCGTGTGTCGTCGACGCGAACGAATGGGCGACGATTCGGGCGCGCGCGCACGCGGGTGGGAAGGATAACGCGCCCGTTCGCCGCGCGAGTGCGCGACGCGAGCGAACGCGAGCCGCGAGTCGAGACGGAGAGCGTCGCGAAACGGTCCGTCGAGTCGCGATGATGCGCGTCACCGCGAGGACCACCGTCGGCGTCACCGCGAGGATGACGTCGACGACGAGGACGCGCGCGAGGGTGCGCTCGGCGCGCGCGACGCGCGTGCTCGCGCGCGCGACCGAGGGCGAGACGACGGAGGCGACGGAGGCGAAGAGTGATCCCGTTGACATCTCCGACGACGCGCTGGAGAAGAATCTGAGTAAATTCGCCAAGAAGACGGCGACGACGTTCGCGCCGAGACAGAGCGGGGCGGCGAAGAAGAACCCGGCGTACAAGGGGAGCGCGTTGTACGCGGTGTTCGAGGTGCAGGCGTATCTGGCGATCGTCGTGGGTGGATTATTGGCGTTTAACGTGATTTGGCCGAGCGATGAACCGTCCATCGCTCGATTGATGGGGATGTGGAGCGTGTGGATGTTCACGGTGCCGAGTCTTCGCGCGCGCGAGTGCGAGGCGACGGAGAAGGACGCGTTGAATTTGTTATTCGTGGCGATTCCGTTGGTGAACGTGATCATTCCGTTCTTTTGGAAATCGTTCGCGGGGGTTTTCACCGCGGACGTGTTGCTCATGGCGGCGGTGTACGCGCAAAAGGGCGTCTTCGCGAACGCCGGCGGGGAGACGCCCGCGCGGGACGAGGATTGACGCGCGACGTTGACGTTATTATCACACACACGCGCGCGCCCGTGACGAACCTATCACTAATCCACGACCCTCTACCAATATACGCGCGCGCGTCCGACGTCCCTTTCACGACTCAAACGTTTGATGCCCTCGAAGTTTCCGAAACTCGTCCCTCGCGCACGCGCGAAACGCTCGCCCTCGCTCCACGTCCACCTCCCCCTCCTCCAACGGATCCCTCGCGTACACGTCCGCGTAACACTTGGCGCTCGCGCACCGCAACACGCAATTCTCAAACACCGCCGGATCGTCCTCCGACGAGCACCCCTCCCACGCCTCGTCCCGCGCGCGTCGCTCGCACGCGCGTCGGCGTTCGCCGAGCTCGCGGTCGAGCGCGTTCATCCTCGACCCATTCTTCTGTCGACGTCGCTGCGCCGACGTGAGGCCCTTCGGACGGGAACGACGGGGACGAAGCCGCGCGCGTCGTCGTCGTCAGTCGGTCGGTCGTCAC
>CEUM01115370.1_pt1 | contig 59775 bp, 35 predicted proteins | sample 356421 | NCBI WGS metagenome assembly CEUM01 (sample SAMEA2622716, study PRJEB7988) | marine metagenome | biome: marine biome (ENVO:00000447); feature: surface water layer (ENVO:00002042); material: "saline water (ENVO:00002010), including plankton (ENVO:xxxxxxxx)" | depth 5 m
CTCGCTCTCCTCCTCGCTCTCGCTCTCCTCATCGTCAAAAAAGTCGTTAAAATCCAATTCCTCGTCCAAATCATCCACGTACGCATCCGTCTCGTCGAAGACGTCTCGCAACAGGAGCAAATACGGCGTCATCGAGCTTCCGTACACCCCGTTGTCTCTCAACTCGCGCATCTTCTCCCGCAGCGCCGCCGCCGGACACGACACGATGCACGTATTAATCATCGCTTTGGTCTCGAACCAATCCAACAATCGTAGGCGCTCTCGCGCCCATAGATTCTTCAACCCGAGCTCGGCGTCTCGCTTCCAATCCCCGAGCGCCTCGGGAAGGGCGTCGACGTCCATCGGTCTCGGCGCGCGTTCCTTCGCGCTCGCGGGTTTCTGTCTCTTGGGAGCGACGACATCGGCGGCGTCACCGGCGTCGTCGTCGCCGTCGGCGCGCGCGCGTTTCTCCTCGTCGGGCGCGGGAGCACCGTCACCGGCACCTGTCGCCGTCGTCGTTTGAATCTGCTCGCGCTTGGTGGACGTCGTCTCGGCGTCCTCGCGCTCGGTGTCGGACGCGGTGACGTTGACGTCGACGTTTTGTAACGCCGTCGATGCGTCGTGCGTCATGGCGAGGCGCGAGGCGTCGTGTGGGGACGCGGGAGGGACGCGAGTGAATGAGATCTCGTCAGAGGATTCGCGGAGACGTTGCAACGGATTGTACGGGCGAGACGACGCGAGGGGTTCATCCCGTCCATTTCAAAAAGAAATTGTGACCCTTGTCGTCGACGACGACGAATGCGGGGAAATTCTCGACGTGAATCTTCCACACGGCCTCCATGCCGAGCTCTGGGAACTCGAGGACGTCGACTTTTTTAATGTTGTTTTGGGCGAGAATGGCGGCGGGACCGCCGATGGAACCGAGGTAAAAACCGCCGTGAGTCTTGCACGCGCGAGTGACGGCGCTGGATCGATTACCCTTGGCGAGCATGACCATTGAGCCGCCGGCGGCTTGAAATTGATCGACGTAGGAGTCCATTCGACCGGCGGTGGTGGGACCGAAGGAACCGCTCGCCATGCCCTCGGGGGTCTTGGCGGGACCGGCGTAGTACACCGCGTGGTCCTTCATGTATTGCGGTAAGTCTTCACCGCGGTCGAGGCGTTCCTTTAACTTGGCGTGCGCTATGTCGCGAGCGACGACGAGGGGACCGGTGAGCGTGAGTCGAGTGGTCACCTCGCACGCGCTCAGCGTGGCGAGGATTTCAGACATCGGTTTGTTCAAATCGATGTGCACCACGTCGTTCGAGAGATCGCCCTCTTGGACGTCGGGCAAATATTTGCTCGGATCCTTTTCGAGCGCCTCGATGAAGACGCCGTCTTTCGTGATCTTACCGAGCGCTTGACGATCGGCCGAACACGAGACTCCCATGCCGATCGGACACGAGGCGCCGTGTCGTGGCAAACGAATCACGCGCACGTCGTGACAAAAGTACTTGCCACCGAACTGCGCGCCGATGCCCATCTTTTGCGACAACTTGTGAATCTTCTCCTCCCACTCCAAATCTCTGAACGCGCGACCGAGTTCGTTTCCAGAGGTGTGCAAATTGTCGTAATACCTGGCACTCGCCATCTTGACAGTCTTCAAGTTTTGTTCCGCGCTCAGGCCTCCTATGACGATCGCCAGGTGGTACGGCGGACACGCGCTCGTGCCGATGGTTTTGATGTTGTCCTCTAAGAAGGACATCAAACTCGCCTCGTTCAAGACTGCCTTGGTCTGTTGGAACAAGAACGTTTTATTCGCGCTCCCGCCGCCCTTCGTCATAAACTGAAAGTGATACTCATCACCCTTGGTCGCGAACAGATCGATCTGCGCCGGTAAGTTGCTACCGGTATTCTTCTCCTCAAACATGCTCAGCGGCGCGACTTGGGAATATCGCAGATTGGTCGTCGTGTACGTGTCGTACACGCCTCGACTCAACGCGGCTTCGTCCTCGCCATCCGTGAGCACCCTCCCGCCTCGCTTCCCCATCACGATCGCCGTGCCCGTGTCTTGACATCCCGGTAAAATCATCCCGGCCGCCACGCACGCGTTCTTCAACAGCTCCAACGCGACGAATCGATCGTTCTTCGACGCCTCCGGGTCGTCTAAAATTTTCCGAAGCTGTTGCAAATGTCCCGGTCGCAAGAGATGACTCACATCTCGCACCGCGCGCGCCGCCAGCGCGCGCAGCGCGCTCGGCTCCACCTTAACGTACGCCTCACCGTCCGGTCCGCGCGTCTCCGACACTCCCTCCGTCGTCACGAGCCGCCACTCGACGTCTTTGGGCGCGCGCACGTCGAACAACGGTTCGTACCTGAATTCGTCCCCGACGGCCGACGACGACGCGATGCCGCGCGTGCGCGCCGCGGACGACGTCATCGCACCGCGCGTCGTCGCTCGCGCGCATCGTCGAAGCGCGTGACCAAGCATGTCGCCCTCGCGCGCGCGAATGCCGTCCCGTCCCGCGTCGTGGGTCAAAAACCAATCCCATCGCCGCGCGCGTCACAACGCGACGATCGGCGCGAGTCGCCCTCGCGAGCGCGAATCATCGCTCGAGACGAGATGCCGTCCGCGCTCGCGCCGAGTCCGAGCGCGTGGTTCGATCGCGCGGTCGAGGGCGAGGACGTGGCGATTCGTCTGCCGGTCGGAGGAATCGAGACGCGCGCGACGACGACGTTCATGGACGCCGTGCGAGAGATGGCGGCGGTGGACGCGAGGGCGGCGATGCGAGAGACGACGTCGATGGCCCCGGTGACGGTCGAGAGGTCGGACGCGAGGACGGGGACGGAGCGGGTGGAGACGAGGAACGCGGGCGCGCAGGCGGAGTCGGCGTGCGAGGGGTGTCGGCGACGGGAACGCGAGTTGAGAGACTCGAAGAGGGCGCTTCGAGAGTGTCGACAGGCGTTGCGGACGAAGAAGAATAAATCGGGCGTCGTCTACGGCGTGCGAGCGCGTCCAGTGGTCGGGAAGGAGACGGTGGAGTTGACGCGGAACGTCGTCGTCGCGGCGCCAGAGTCAACGAAAGTCAACCGCGAGACGTCGAGGAGGGACGATGGGGAGAGGGAGGTCGACGTCGCGTGGCCGATGGATGCACGTCAGAGAAGACGTCACGCGGCGCGAACGGCGGTGTTGGCGAAGCGAAGTCGCGAGAGACGGGCGACAAAGTCAAAGATTATCAACAGACACACGACTTCGCCGACGCCGCGTCGAGCGATCGAGAAGCCCGACTGGAACGATTCCATCGACGTGAACGCCGAGCCGCGAAAGAAAACGGACGACGAGTACTTTGATCGTCTACATAGGCTCGTCGTCGCCAAGGAGGCTGAAGAAGCTCGAGAAAAGTTGAGAGCTATACAGAGAAAACATCGTCGATGGCGACGCATTGAAGAAGACGCGATGAAGCGACGAGAGCAGTCGACGTCGTCCGAAACGACGTCGGTACCCAAACGCACACCGCGTGCGAGCATCGCCAGTTCGTCATCGTTTCAATCTGCCGTGGACGACGCTTGCGCGGACATGTCGGAGCTCTCCCTCGAGGAATTCATCGAGCGCGGCGTCTCGCTGTGTTGCTAGCCACTAAAACACTTGATTGATGGTTTTGGAGAAGATGAATAACAAATCTACTTTACATGTTCGCAAACGTGTGCCGCTCACTTATCCTTTTTCGAGTCGCGGCGGACGTAAGGCTCGTCGTCGTACTCTTCATCCTCCAAACCGAGGAGGTTAAGCACACCTCCGAGGACGTCGTCTTCTTCGTCTTCGTCGTCGTACTCTTGCGAGCGGACCGGTTTCTTCGGTTTCGGTTTGGACGTGTCATTCTTCGGTTGATTCGTTCTTCGGTTCGCCTGCACTCCCATGCCGCCCGAGACAACGTCCGCTCTCTCGCGCTCTTCCTCTGTGATTTCTTCTACTTCTTCCCCTAACTCCTCTTCAGGCGGACCCAAAATCTCCTCCGCGATGGCGTCCGTCACGCCTTTGATCTGTCTAGACGCCTCGAGCGCGAGGTAAGACATCTGATTCGAGATCCAATTCCACGTCTCGTCGTTCGACTCGCCGCCCTCCTCGCCCGTGAGCCAGCCCCACAGAGAGTCCTCCTCCTCGCGCGGCGGCGGAACGTTCGAGTAATAATCCGACGAACCCATTCCCGATCCGTGTCCTCCGAATCCACTACGCGCGCGATGAAAAAACGCCGCGACGCTCGTCAGTCTCCTCTTCCCCAACACCCAGTTCCCACGTCCCCGACGGCCGAGCGCTCACGATCCCCCCGAGCGTTCGACCGCGCCCTCGCGCCTCGCGTCGTCGCGCGCGTCCGCGAAGCCGCGCGTTTTCGACGCGAGGAAAACGTTCGCATCGACATCACGCGCCCGCGCATCCTCGCGCGCGTCGCGCGCGCACGGACGCGCGTCCCGGAAGACGCGGTTTTCGCGCCCACACACAGAGTTATCACCGCACGCACCCGTTTCGCCCGTCGTACGCGCCCGGCGACATCCCCATCGCCCCCGGCGCGCCGAGTCCAGACTGTTCGTAATCTTTCCCACCGTGTCCACCGCCCCCGCGACGCGACATCGCGAGCAATTTCTCCACCGCGCTCTCCATGTGTCCGTCGCGCGCCTCGAGCGTGGTGCGCACGACGACCTCGGACACGTCCGGGAACATGCTCTTGAGCGCGATGACAGATTCCTCGAACGACGCGCCCATGACGAATTTCTTTGACGTGCGTTCGCGCGCGCGGCGTCGTCTCCGCGCGCTCGCGCGCCCCGGTGTGGAGTTCGCCGGAGACGCGCTCGCAGATTTCGGGGCTCGATCGCGCGCGGGCTCGCATTCGGTCGAATGCGAATCGAGAAACGCGCACTTGGACGTCAGAGGTCGACGCGCGCGCGACGGGAGGGCGACGAGGATGAAGAACATGTTTCATCGCGCGCTCGGCATCATCCTCGCGTCGCGAGCGATCGTGTGCGCGACGAATTTCACGACGTTTGATTGCGATGAAGCCTTCAATTTCTGGGAGCCGTTGCACTACCTCACGCATGGGCACGGTTTGCAGACGTGGGAGCACGGTGGGGAGTTCGCGCTTCGGTCGTACGCGTATCTGGCGATGCATTACCCGGTGGCGATGGTGGGGAGGGTGCTGTTCGGGGCGGACGACGGGAGGTCCACGTTCGCGCTGGTGCGAGCCGCGTTGGGCGCGGCGAGCGCGTACTGCGAGGCGGATCTCGTGGACGCGGTGAGCGGGAGAAGCGTGATCACGGGTGCGATATTGATGGTGATATTCGCCACGAACACTGGGATGGCGATCGCGTCGACGGCGTTTTTGCCGAGTTCGTTCGCCATGATGTGCGTCGCCGTGGCGACGGCGGCGGCGCTGCGAAGAGAGCACAGACGAGCGTGCAAGGCGTGTGTCATGGCTGTCGTTTTCGGGTGGCCGTTCAGTGGCATCGCGACGATCCCGTTCGGGCTGTACGCCATCTACGGCGTCGGATTCTCGGCGACGATGCGCACGGTTTTGGCGACGACGGTGGCGGCGTCCGCCGTGTCGGTGGCGTTCGATTCATACATGTATAGCCCCAAGGGTCAGTTGAAGTTCGTGAGTTCGGTGTTCAATCTCTTGGATTATAACATCATGAACGATAAGAGTGATCTCTACGGGACGGAGCCGAGGAGTTTCTACATGAAAAATTTAGCATTGAATTTCCAGCTCACGGGAGTGTTCGCGCTAATGGCGCCGTTTTCCATTGCAGTGGCGGTGGCCATGAAGGCTTGGCACGAACAACAGGTGTTCAAGAATAAAATTCTTCGGGGGAACAAGAACGACGACGCGGCGTCCGTGTTGAAGAATATCAACGCGTACAGAAATAACTGGCGCGCGATGATTTTCGTGTGTTCGCCATTTCCTCTCGTCGCCGCCTTCTTCATGGGCATCCCGCACAAAGAGGAAAGGTTCCTCTACATGATTTATCCGAGCATTTGTCTCAGCGCCGCCATCGGTCTCGGCTCCGTCGCCGAGGGCGCGCTGTTGGTGAGCCGACGCGCGAAGTCGCGGGCGCTCGAGAAAGTCACCATCTGCTCGGTGTGTGTGGCGTTGCTCGTCTCATCGTTGCTCTCACTGTCCCGCACGGCGGCGCTGCTCACGTATTACAGCGCGCCGGCGAAGATTTACAACGCGCTTCCGACGCCAAAGGGTTTCGAGGACGGCAACGCGTGGCCCGACTATTTAGCGAGAGAGTACATGAACGGTGAGGACGATCACGAAATCAACGTGTGCGTCGGCGACGAGTGGTACCGCTTCCCGAGCTCCTACCACTTCCCTTCCAAGCACTACCGCCTCCGTTTCATCGAGACCAACTTCGACGGCGCCCTTCCCATGCCGTTCAATCGCGACAAGGGCGGCACCGCCCACACTCCCGTCGGCTTGAACGACGACAACGTCGCCCATCCCGATCAATACGTCGATCCCTCCGAGTGTCGTTTCCTCGTCGAGGCCGACTTCGGCACCGGCAATCTCCACTCCCACACCCACTTCCACGACATCGAGTGGCGCGACGTCGCCTCGGAGCGCTTCATCGACCCTCTCCGCACGCCTCTCCTCTCCCGCGTCTTCCGCCTCCCGGGCCGTCTCGCCCGCGACGTCGCCTACGTCGACTACGCCCTCAGAGTTCGCCTCACGCCCCCGCCTCGCCCCCGCGTCCTCGACGACGATTTTTAACCACCACCACCCGCCGAGTTCCACCGGAAACCCATCCTTTTCACCCCTTCCCCCGTCTCCACCCTCCCTCCTCGTATTCCCTCTCTCCTTTCCCTGTCCGCGCGCGCGCGGGGATAAACCAAAACCTGTCGAGGGTGCCCACTTTCACACCGCGCGCGTCGGCCGCACTCGTCGTCGCGCGTCATGCGCGGCGCGGAGCCGTCGCCGCCCGACGCGGAGGTGAACGTGGCGGCGCGCGCGGGCGATCTCGAAAAAGTCATCGCGCTCGTCGACGCCGGCGCCGCGATCGGGGCGTGGACGACGTCGTGCGCGGCGGCGAGTGGATCCGTGGCGCTCCTGCGCGAGCTCGTCGAGAATCGCGGGTGCGCGATGGATGAAAAGTCGGCGGTGGAGGCGTATGAATGCGGGCATCGAGACGCGGCGCGATTTTGCGTCGAAAGAAGCGCGTGCGGGGCGGCGACGACGGCGTTGGTGGCGAGACGGGGTGATTTGGAGGAATTGAAATGGTTAAGGTCGCGCGACGTGGCGTGGGATTCGCAGGTGTGCGCGGGAGCGACGTTTAACGGACACTTGGACGTGTTGACGTGGGCGAGGGAACACGGCGCCGAGTGGGATTGGCGCACGGTCGCTAACGCGGCGATGAAGGGATACACGGCGTGTTTTACGTACGCGTTGGATCGAGATTGTCCCGCGCCGCGCGGCGAGGATCACGAGGAGATGCTTCGCGTCGTGCGTCGATGGGCGCAGAGCGAGAGTGAGGACGAGAACGATTTTAAGACGATATTGAAACTCCTGGAGTCGCCCGAGGATCCCGCCATGGCGGATGTTCAGGGATTGATGGGATTCATCGATGAATTGTCCGAGCACGCGAAGGAAGGGGATTACCTCGAGAATTGCGGACGGGCGCAACGGGTGTATAAACGCTTGAAAGAGCTCACGAGCGGGAAGACGGGAGAAAGTGCGAGACGACGCACGCGAAGACGCATGCGGGAGTTGCGTCTGAACAATCCCGTCGACTGGAACGTCGTCTAAACCCGTCGACTGGAACGTCGTGCGAGGACCGTGAGTTTCGGGTGATGAACGTGCGCTCGGCGAATACACAGCGCGCGCGCAGAGGGAGCCGCGAGGAGTACTTCTACAGGAATATCTCAACACAAGTCATGAAAACCTGACTAACTACTAATCACTACCAGTAAGAATCGTATCATCTGCGTCCCGATCGTCCCTTATTTTTCCCCGAAGAGCCCGATCGTTTATCGCCAATCTTTTTCAAATCGTCGGCGTACGTCGCGAAGTGGTCGGATATGATCGAATCGTCGCGTCGTTTCGGCGCCGCGGGTTCGCTCGCGGGTGTCTTCGCGGCCGTCTCCAAGTCGCCCGTCACGATTATACGCGCGCGTTCACCGATGTGCACGAGACGGCGGATGGTCACCTTTGCCTCGCGCTCGAGTTTGGCGACGTCCGCCGCACGGTCGGGTCGCGAGAGAAGCAACGAGACGCCGGGCGCGGCGCATCCGGGTCGTCCCGCGCGTCCCGCTCGGTGCGAGTACGTGTCCGCAGATTTGGGCATGTCTGCGTGTACGACGAGCTCGACGCCGGGTAAATCGAGACCGCGAGAGGCGACGTCCGTGGCGACGAGAACGTCCACGTCCCCGGATCGGAGATTCGCGAGCGTCGCGTCGCGCGCGGGTTGAGGCAAGTCGCCATGTAACGACGTCACCCTTCGCGTGCGTTTGTTCGCATCGAGCTCCTGCGAAGACGCAAAAAACATGTCAGTTCCCGTTCAAAACTTCAAGACGTCTCGTTCACGCGTAGATGGCTCGGCAGAATGGTTGTGCACATCGATTGAAGGATCCTCACCCTTCAATCTCGACAGTCTAACATGTGAAAATAAGGTGTATCTTCATCGCCATCGCACGCGGATGCGAAAAAAGTGAGAAAAAAAAGAAGCACACGCGAGACGACGTTCCATCATCTCGTCAAGTGTAATCACTGTTGATCTCTCAGGGAATGTAGATAAGAATATGTAGCAATCCTCTGGAACGTCGTCGTCGAGCGCAAAAAAAACAACTCTTCTCTCTGTCGTCGTCGGTGTCGTCTCGGAGAATTGTAGTCTATAGATACGAACATGGAACGGATTCCAATCTCATAAATCCCTTAAAGTTTTGTTCGTCATCGACGAGTGACCGATCGACTCAAGAAGTGCATCGAAAAAAAGAAGAACGTGTACGCACCGTCGTCAACTGATTGGTCAGCGTCGCGCGCAAGCGCTCCGCCGTCGATTTCGTCTCCGTGAACACGATCGCTTGTCCACCCACTCGACCGTCCACGCGTTTACTCGCGTAATGTTCGAGCGCATCGACGACCGCGATGCCTGTCGCGTCATCTCCCGCCTTTGTCGCGTACGAGAGGTGCTCGACGCGTCCGCCGACGTTTGATCCTCCGCGTCCCGTCGCGAGAACTTCGGCGTATCCCGGCACGAGTTTTCGATCTAAAAATCTCGATAACGCCGACGATATCGTCGCCGAGAAGCACAGCGTCTGACACGTCCCCGGCGGTTTCATCACCGCGTCAATCTCACCCTCGAAACCTCCGTCTAAAAGTCTATCGATTTCGTCCAACACTTGAATCTCCACCGTCTTCATCTCAATCACTCCTCTCTCGATGAACTCCTTGATCCTACCCGGCGTTCCCACGACAATCTTCGCACCGTGCACGCGAATCGCGTCCTCTTGCGGCTTAGCCGCCGCCCCACCCACGCACAACGCGCACGCGCGTTCGCCGCAATACCGCTCGACGTGCGTCTTCACCTGATTCGCCAACTCCCTCGTCGGCGCCACCACGATCGCTCGCACCCCTTCCCGCGCCCCCGACCCCGATTCCAACGCGTGCGCGATCGGTAACACGTACGCCAGCGTCTTCCCGCTCCCCGTGGGCGCTCGACACACGACATCCGTCCCGCGTCCGCGCGCCGCCGCCAAACACTCCTCTTGCATGCCCGTCAAACGTTCGATCCCGTGCGCCGCGAGCGCGCGCTTCACGTCGTCCGACACGTACCGCTCGACGTCTTCCACGCGCGTGCGCTGATCCCACATCTCCATCTCCGTCCGCGCGCTCGTCCGCGCGCGCTCGTCGTCTCGGGACGTCATCGGGCCGAGCCGCCGCCGCGACCCGTCTCGTCGCTCCATCGACGCGTGCGCGCCTTCTCTCGACCGCGACGCGACGCTCGACGCGACGCTCGACCGCGAGCGTCTTCCACGCGCCGAGACGCACCGCCGCGACGACGCGCGTCGACCTCGTCGCCGTCGACGCCGACGCGAAGTGTCGGGACCGCGCGCGCGCGCGGGCGCCAAAAGTGCATTCGACGAGTCAGGACTCAAAGAAGAGTCCCCCTCTTCCCGACGCAGGGGAACAAACAGAAACCGAACCGCCGCGCGATGCAACCCTCGACACACCCGCGCGCGCGACCCGATCGATCGCGCGCGCGCGCGCACGGAAGCGAGTGACGATGCCGAGCGCGCGCGACCTTCTCGCCGCCGAGGAACGGTACGAGGCGCTGAGCGATGCGCAAAAACGCGCCGTCATCAAATGTCAAGCCAAGATGCGTGGATGGGCGCAGCGACACAAATCGCGCGCGCGTTCGCTGCGAGAATCCACCGCCAAGGGAGGCGCGTGGGCGCAATTTTCTTTACCTCCCTCGGAGCCGCTCGTGGAGACGTATCGCGCGCATCTCGGCGGTCCGGTGGCGAGTGGCACCGGGGATTTGACAATCACCGGCGGGCACGTGTGTTTTTATTGCGAGTCGGCGACGGATACGAGTCAACGCGATGGCGTGCTGTTCTCGCCTTCGAAGAAGAGACGAGGACCGAACGCGCCGAAACCGATTTCTCTGAAGATTGCGTACCGTGAGATCGCGAGCGTGGGGGTGAAGAGCGATTGGAGCGAATCCGGCGTGACGCTGTCGATGCGAGACGGGAGCGCGATTTGGTTTGGCGGATTTTATTTCGCCTCGAGCGTCAAGGCGTTGATCGAGACGGAGTGGAGGCGAGAGACGGTGACGAAGATGGAGGAGGCGCGATCGTTGCGAGCGGAGGTGATGGCGGCGATGACGCGAAAACGTGAAGAGACGGCCAAGGGCGCGCGCGACGACGCGCTTCGCGCGCTCGAGGCGGAATTGGAGGCGGAGCGAGAGAAGACGCGACGCTCCGAGACGCGGGAACGCGAACAAATCGTCGAGATCGAGGTGTTGCGAGAAAATGAGGAGCGCATGGAGCGTCAGAAGAATAAGCTCACCGTCGCCGCGCGCGAGTTTGAGGAGGAGTGCGAGATGCTTCGCGCAAAGACGGCGGCGGCGCACGCGGCGAGACGCGCGGCGGAGAAGAAGCTCGACGACACCGAATCGACGTTTGAATCCAAGATTGATCGTCTGTTGGAGGAGAAAAACATGACCATCAACGAATTGAGCGACGAGGTGAACAAGTTTAAGGAGATGTGGCGAGAGGACAAGGCGCAGATGAAGGCGGAACTCGAAAAGGCGCGCGGGCAGACGAGCGAGCTTCGAAACCAACGCGACGTTCTCGTGAGCGAAAAATCAACGCTCGTCATCGAGGTCGGTCGATTGGAATCCGATCTCATCAAGTTTTCAAAGAGTTCCGCTCACGACTCTCGTCGCGTGTGCGAACTCGAAGCGGAATTACAAGAATTTTATTCGAGGCGAGCCGCCGCCGCGGAGGAGCTCAAATCCACCAAGCTGCGATACAGCGAGGCGATGAAACAAATCGCCGTGCTCGAGGCGGCCAAGCACGCGCGCGTCGCCAGCAGCGTAAGCGAGATCGAACTCAGCGCCAAGGTGTCCGAGATCGACAGTCTCAAGGCGACCGTCGAGTCTCTTCGGGGACGACTGAGCAAGAAGGTTGACGACTCTGCGGCGCTTCGCGCCAAGCACGACGACGTCGCGCGAGAGTTGGCTGAGATGCGCGCGTCGCGAGAAGAGACGACGCGCTCGTTCGATCGCGAACACGCGCGAGAATTGAGTGAGCTCGAGGCGAAGAACGCGACGATGCAAAACGCGCTGGAAAATAAGGCGACCGAGATCGACGCACTGCGTGCGGCGCTGGAGACCAAGACGGCGGAGTCTGAAGCGAAATCGTCTGATTCGGAAGCCGCGACGGCGAATCTGCGAGAAGAGTTGCAGCACAAATCGACCGAGATTCACGTGTTGCGAAACGCGCTGGAGACTAAAAAGGCTGAGTTTGAACGCGCGATGGATGAAATCTCGACGTTGCGCGCGTCCGAGGCGGAAGTATCGGCCGATTTCAAAGCCAAGACTATGGAATTACAAGAGGCGCTCGACAACAAGGCGACCAAGACGGAGGCGTTGCAATCCGAACTCGCCGCTCTGCACGCCACTCGCGAGACGTCGACAGCCGTGTCCACCACACTCAAGGCGAAATACGAAGAAGCCAAACGTCAAATATCCGCGCTTCAAGCCGCCGAGACGCGGATCAGAGTGGATTTAGAGGCGAAAATCACCGAGCTCTCATCGACACTCGCCGACACATCCGCCAAGACGGAGGCGCTTCAATCCGAACTCGTCGACGTTCGCAAGGCGCGCGACACGGCGGGCATCGCAACGGCAACGTTGGAAATCAAGTACGAGGAATCGCTCAAGCAAATTTCATCGTTACACGCGCAGTTGGACAAGGCGACGAGTTCACATTCAGCCGAGTTTCAGCGACGCGAACAGACGCTTCGCGAAGAGCTCGACGGTCAATCCGCCGCGTGCGAGCGACTTCGAGAGGAGATGAATCAGCAGCTCATTGAGCGCGAACACGCCGCGGTGGCGACGGCGACGCTTCGATCGAAATTCGAAGAGATATCCGCCAAATTGGAGGACGTCAAGGCGCAACGAGACACCGACGCGTCGAGATTCGCGTCCGAACGCGAGGAACTCGAACGCGCGCTCGTCGAAGCCAAGGAGACGAGCGCCGCGGCGTTGAGCGCGGTGCAGACGGAGCGTGAATCCATGCGCGACGCGAAAGAAAAATCGGCCGTCTCCCTCGTCTCGTTAAAGGCGAAACTCGAGGATGCGACCAAGCAACTCGTCGCGTCCAAGGGTGAACTCGACAAGGCGTCGACGGCGAGAGAGGAGGCGCTCGAAAAGATGCACGCCGCCATGCGAGCCGAAGAATCCACCAAGGCGAGCATCGTCGCCCTAGAGAAGACGCTCGTCGAGCGCGACGCCGAGATGAAATCCTTACGTATGGAAGTCACCGCCTTCTCGGCGGCGGCGAAATCCGCCGACGAGCGAGAGCGACTCGCGCGAGACGAAATGCAAGAGCTTCGACTTCAAAACGAAGCGCTCGTCAAGGAGCACGGCACGTTGGAGGGTCGATCGAAAATGCTCGAGGAGCGGGCGAGTCATCTGACCGAGGTCGAGAAACAGTGCGCTGCGCTCAAGGCGGAGCTTACGGTGACGGCGATTCAACACGAAAAGTGGCAGCAAGAAGTCGAATACGCCAAGAGTGAGATTGATCGCACGCGTTCGAAAGAGGCGGAGAATAACGAAAAGTACATGGACATGCTCAAGAATATGAGCGACGCTGAGCGAGAGGCTGCGTCGGCGCGCGCCGCGGAGTCCGTCGCGCGCGATTACGCCGCTCGAACCGACGAAACCGTCAAGGAGACGCGAGAACGCGAGGTTCGCATGCGAGATGAGTTGGCGACGATGCGCGTGGCGTACGAGACGCTCTCCGCCGAGTTCCGCGTCAAGACGGAGGAATTCGCGCGCGAGGTCGCGCGCTTGGAGAAGGCGGTGAGCGACGAGGAGAGTAAAGTCAAGGTATTGCAAGTCAAACTCGACGAATCCGTCGAAAAGATTAGCAATCTCGAGCAACTCAACATCGAAGCCACCAACAAACTCGCCACCTGCGAGGACACGCTGCGAAGACAAAAGGACGAGTCGAGGCAAATCTACGTCGAGTACCAGAAAACGCACGCCGAACTCACCGAACTCTCTCGCCAACTCGAGCGCGAACAAGAGCAAACCGTCGACATGCACCTGCAAAAGGCGCTCGAGAAACAGCGCACGTCTGCGGCGGTGCGTCAAGGACTTCTTCCCGGCGCGCGCGGCGGCGCGTTTCCGCCGGCGCGGACGCCTCTCGGCGCCGTCAACACGGGCGGTTCCCCGGTCGGCGCGTCCATTCGCGCCATAGCGGGCGTGCCCACCATCACGGAGATGCTCCCATCGCTCGCCAAGGCGAATACTCCACCCGCAAAACTCATGGCCATCGCCGCGTCTCCCGCGAGCGAGGCGTCGTGACGAGACATTTTTATTTTTGTACCACGCGCACTTGTAACGAATAAATACCCACGACGATTACATTCTGCATGACGTGCGTACGAAACGTGCGATTGATGTGTTACAGCGGTGTCTACTCGCGATCGCGCGCACCATCCATCACTTCTGTTTCTTCGGCGGCGCTCGAATCGTCTTATACAACCTCCCGACGTTTCTCGCCACGTCGGCGGATTTCAACGCGTTTCTCGCCGCCGTCACCCCTTTCTTCGCCGTGTTGGCCGTGTTCGAGATGACGGGTCCACTGTACGGTTCCATCTCCGCCCGCTCCTCCAACACCCGCATCGTCTGATCCCTCACCGATCCCACCAACGGCTTCGCGCGTCTCCGCACCTCGGGAATCGCCGCCGCCGCGAACCGTCCCGCCGTCTGCGCCGCGTTCACGCTCGCCGTCACCCCTCTCCCCGCGCTTCGTAATCCACCCCCGACGTCCGCCGTGAGCTCCCCGACCTCCTCCATGACGTCCGTCAGTTCCAATCCCGACACTCGAACCGCCGCGAGCGTGTCCGGCACCTCCTCTCGCACGCTCGCCGCCAGATACGCGACTTCGTCCATCGCGCGGCGAACGCTTCGAAGCGTCGGAATCAAACTCAACAGCGCCGCGCTCAGCGCGCTTCCCAACAGACACCCCACGCCGCACATCGCGTACACGGCGAACGACGGCGTCATAAACTCGGTCGTCGCGGTCGGATGCGATTCCGGCCGAACGACGGCGACGGCGCGTTCGTATCGTCTCGGCGGCGCGAGCGCGTCGGCGGCGCGTTCTCGGCGTCCCAGCGCGAGCTCACCCATCGCGCGATTCTCGCGGTTCACGGACGACGACGACGCCGCGACGACGAACGCGCGCGCACGCCGCGCGCCCGCGACGCGTCGCGTCGCCGTCGTCGCCATCCTCGTCGTCGTCGTCGTCATCATCGCGTTCGGTCGACGCGACGTCGGTGACGACGCGACGACGTCTCGCGGCGTCTCCGCGCGCGCGCGGACGGTCTCTCGCGGTGGACGCGCGAAAGCACGCGTCGACGCGCGTTCGCGTCCTCGCTCGAGTCGCGCGAGACGACGGACGCGCGCGAAGAGGCGTCGAATGACGATTTCGGCGCGTAACGGCTCTCCCGGGCATGTCGAGCGCACGCGGGACGGGACGCCGCGTCGTCGCGCGCGGGGCTCGCTGACGGAAGCGAGCGCGATGAAGAAGCGCGGTGTGAAAACAATGACTATACATACTCTACGAAGAGGCGCTCGTGACGGCGAACTCGAGACGCCGATGGACGAGCGCGTCGACGACGCCCCACGAAAACTCGAGCTCGTCCTCCGCCACCGTCTCGAACGCGTCCGATTCTAAAGGACACAACACCGTCACGAACGTCGAACCCGGACGCATGCGCTCGGCGAGGGTCGATAATCGACGCATCGTCTCTGCGTCCCACGTGACGCAGTTGCAAAAGACAAAATCCGCGGATGTCCACGCGTCGTCGACGAAGACGTCGCCCAAGAGCGCCGAGACGCGAGGCGAGACGCCGTCGTCTCTCGGCGCGACGTCCCTGTGGAAATCGTCGATTAAAATCTCAGATACGGCGTGCACGCACGGAAGGCACTCCACTCCGCGACACTCGATGAAATGCGGGGAGAGCGCGGCGGTGAGAATGGATTTTCCCGCGCCGCTGCCCAAGTCGTAAAAGGTGTACTTTTCCCGCTCGGGAGATTCGATCCCTCTCTCTCGGTTCTCCCGCGACATGCGCGCGGCGTGCGCGTTGAGAAAGTTCAAAAACGGTCGAACCTTCGTTTCCCCGTACACCATGGTGTCTAAATCGCGCGCGGGGGTGTCCACGAGGGATTCCATGACGATGAGCTTGAGAGCGTCGGGACGCGCCTGTTCGAGCATGGCCTCGAGTCGCTCCAGCGCGGTGGGCTGCGCGCACCCGGTGCGATCGGCCCACGCGCGGAGATCGAATCGTCTCGCGACGCCGTGCTCGACGAGCGAGCGAAGACTCTCGAGGGTGGACATGACGCCGCGACGGCGACGTCGCGGCGCGGTGTGCCGCGAGCGGCGAGACGCTTTTTGATTACGATTTGCGCGAGAATTCCAATCTTATTAACGATACAATTCGCGAAGGGTGACGCGATAAAAGTCGGGGTGAGTGGTGAACGCGCGCGTCGGCGTCACATGTCCACGTCCATGGCTTCGTGGTCGGCCATTTCCTCGACGGTGAGCTCGACGCGTTTGGCCTCGACGGCGGCGGCTCTTCGCCACAACTCTTCGCCATCGTCGATCAACCTCTTTTCATCCCTGGGCATGAATTCGATCGGTATGAGTTCGCCGTCGCGCGCGTCCTCAGTGTCGGTTCGGTCGTCGACCTCGGCGTCGTCGACGGTTTCTTCGGCGGCGCTCGTCGTCGGGACGGCGGCGGCGGCGATGAACGCCTCCGTTTCTTCGTTCAACACTTCCTCGTCCTCGTCCTCCTCGTCCTTCGAATCACCACCCAATCCCATCATCGCGCCCGCGTCGACGCCCTCTTCGTCTAAGATTTGCGTGAAGAGTTCGGTGGCGTACGTGCTCACCAAGACGGAGATGCCGACGATGGCGACGGTTTCAAAAACGAGCGCGCCCTGCGCCTGATCCTTGATGGAATTTTCGTCGAACACGGCGGTGAGCAAAATAGATCCGAGATATGCGTCGATGAAGGCGGTTTTGGAGCTCCCGATGAAGTGCGCGGCGAAAAACTCGTTAAATTTGAGCGGCGTGAGTCCGCACACGTACCAGTTGCCACTGATGGGAATGGGTAAAATCGGACACAGTCGAAGCAACAGCGCGGATTTAAATCCCTCGGGAACGGTCGTATCCGGAAACTTGGACGAATCGAATCGTCTGCTCAGGGCTTTAAACCACTGCTGCTCCCCCACGGGATCGCTCTCGCCCCATTTGAAGGAGAGGATCTTCTCCTTGAAGACGTAGCGACCCAAGAAAAAGTTGACGCTCGCCGCCATCGTGCTCGCGAGAGACGTCACCATCGTGCCCCCGAACACGCCGCCGAACACCACGGGCGAAATCACCGGTAATACGAACCCGATGGGCAAAAATTCATCCGTCATCGTCAACTTTTCCGCCATGAACAACCCCACGTACACAGCGAAAACCGTCGCCGCGGGAAACGCCTGCAACTGATCCAAATATCCACTCAACTCGCTCCTCGGCGGCAATCCAAAAAATTCCGTCAACTCATCGAACCCTCCCACGGCTTGCAACGCCGCCAATCTCGGTAAAAACAACCGTACCACCACCCCCGCGATCGCGACGTTCACCGCGCTCGATAACAACGGCGCCGCGTCCTTCACCGCGTCGCTCTCGATCAACGCCTTACTCCTCGCGCTCCAGTACTCCCCCACCGCGCTCGGGATCGACGCTCTCGCTCTCGCGCGCATCTCCTCTCTTTCCGCCGTCCACGTCTCTCCGGGGTCCGGTCCTCGCCGCGCCAGCTCCAACGCCGCCAGCAACGCCACCGCCTCGAGCGAGTCATCCTCCCCGAGCGGTTTATACTTGATCTCCCGCCACAGCGCCCCGAGCGCCTCGCCCGCGGGTTTACGCTCGCGTTTCTTCGTCTCCTCTCTCGTCTCCCTCGTCGTCGCCGTCGTCGCGCCGTCGTCGGCGTCATCGTCCGCGCGAGACGCCCACGTCACGACGCGCGCGCGTCTCGCGCTCGACGACGCGTTCGCGCGCGTCGCCCGCGCGAGAAAGGACGCGCGCGTCGTCGCCGTCGTCGTCATCGTCGTCGTCGTCGCCGTCGTCATCCCGCGTCTCTCTCGCTCGCGCGGGCGTCACTGCGGCGCGCGCCCATTCGCGCCCGATCGCGCCCATCGCGCGCGCGGCGTCATGGCGACGTCCTGGCGCCCGCCGACGGGCGCGCGCGATCGACTGGGGCTCGTACGAGACGCCCTCGCGCGCGCGCGCGGTGGGGCGCTGAATAAGACGCCGTATTGGCGAGAGATTCGCGCGGCGTGCGTCGAGGGGCGCGCGCGAGGATTCATCCCGCGGGAACGGGTCGACGCGTGCGCGATCGCGGCGTTCGGTGACGACGCGCGGTCGATGGCGCTGCACGAGATGTTTCTCGCGACGCTCGGGGGGGTGATGGAGGCGGCGCGCGCGCAGGCGGTGGCGACGCGGGCGGCGGCGAACGCGGCGGCGGCGGCGAACGCGGCGCGCGCGGCGACCGAGACGAGCGAGGGGAGGGGTGCGGGGGCGTCGGTGGAGACGAGCGCGAATGGCTCGAAGACGGTTCGCGCGCGAGGGGGTGAAGCGACGGTGGCGACGACGTCGGAGGCGGAGGCGAAGAAGAAGCGCGTGCGGCGACCGAAGGCGTCGACGGGCGCGCGAGGCGCGAGAACGGCGTCGGGGGCGCCTCTGGGGGAGACTCGAGAGATACGCGCGGCCACCGGAGGTGCGTTGACGGCGACGCGACTCCGCGCGCGGGCGCGGGCGGTGTGTTCGAAGGAGGGGATCAAGGTTCGCGCCGACGCGACGAAACTCTTCGGAAGCGCGTGTCGGGAACGCGTGCGACGAGTCGTCGCGGACGCCATCGCGCGACGAAATTACGCGCGCGCGATCGACGGCACGCGATGGAGCGATCCGGGTTCGGGAAAACGTCTCCTTCTCTCGCACGTCGCGGAGGCGACGCGAGACGACGTCGCCGTCGACGCCAACCGTTCCGCCGCGAGCGTCTTCGCCGCGCTTCAACCACCCTTCGCGCGGTGACCACCGGTCGCTCTCGCGCGCGCAGTCAACCAACCATTCACATGCCCACTAGTCTTCCCATCAGTCATCGCTCGCGCGGCGCGCGTGTAACGTGTACATTAGTATTATTGTTCGGCGGCGGCGCACGTACCGTATTCTCGCCCGCGGCGTCTCTCTTCTTTCTCCTATACGCCGAGGAATGTCGGAAAATCGATCGCGCTCTATTATTATTAGTTATTACACACACTCCCACTCCGCGCCGACTCCCTCGGACGCGGCGCGGCTCTCAGAGCGTTCATTCGTCCCTTCGCGCGCGCACATAATACATACAACAAAAAACCCGCGTCGCGTCCGACGACGACGCGTCGTCCGATCGATCGACTCGACTCCGCCCTCTTCGCCCTCACTCCGATCTTTTCGACCGCGCGCGCCTCGCCCCCGCGCGCGTCCTCGGCGTCGTCAACAGACCCAAAATCGCCCCGCGGGCCGACGTCCCGGTCGCCTCGGTCGCCCCGCGCGTCATCGGGGATGACGATTCCCCGCCTCTGTTCGCGCGCCTCGCGCCTCGGTGACGCCCGAGGGCGGTGAGGTCCAACCACACGCTTCCATCGGCGTCCTCCGCGGTCGCGCCCGTCGTCACCTCGCGTCGCCGCGCGTCGGGACGCGGCGGTTCCGGGGTCACGCGCACGCGAGCTTTTCCAGAAAAGCGTCGGGGACGCATCGCGTCGTGACGCGGTGACGCGGACGCGAACGAGGCGAACGCGCGGTGCATGTGACGGAAGGAAAATTCGTCGACGGAGAGACCGAGAAGAGAGGCGGCGGCGACGGTCGCGCGCGCGCGTGTGACGCAAGATTTGTGAATTGGCAGACCGTTAGTTTTTCCCGCCATTTTTTGAAAAACTTTTTCAGAAAAAGTGACCAGGGAAAAAAGGTGTTCGCGCGCGTTCGAGTCGCGCCGCGGGCGCGCCGTGGATGATGGATGCGCGTGTGGATGAAAACGCTAGTAATACTCGTCGTCGTCGTCATCGTCGTCGTCGGACCAATCGGTGTCGCGACGGCGACGACCGCGACCGCCGCGTCTCGACGTCCTCGCCCTTTTCCCGTCGGCCGCCGCCGACCTCTTCGACGCGGGTTTCTTCTTGGTGCGGTTCAGACGCGCGCGGCCGCGCGAGGCGACGATGCCGTGGGCGTCGTAGTCAATGGCGGCGTCGAGACCGATCTCCTTGAGACGACGGACGACGCCGGCGGCGACGCCCGAGCCCGACGCGCTCTTGGGGTCGCCGATGTAGTGATAAATGCGACCCTTTGATTTTAAGATGCGCTTGAGCTCGGCGTAGAACTCGGTGGAGTAGAGCTCGCCGGCGAGGGAAAACGTCGGCGGATCGTGGACGATGACGTCGAATTCGGCGTCGGGAAGCGTCTTGACGACGTCGGCGCCGTTCCCGTACAGCTGTTCGATGCCTCCCTCAAACAACGGTCTCGAGTGCGGATTCATTCGGCACATGGCCGTCATCGTTCGATCGAGCTCGATGGTCGTCACGCGGGCACCGTATTTTTCGAAAGCCACGCACGACGTGTACGCCAATCCCGTGCAGATGTCGAGCACGCGCGCGCCTCTCCGAATCGGTCCCGCCGACGCCAGCTTCTTCTCCGTGTCCTCCTTCGGATCCACCCCGACGCCGAATCGATGCATGGAAAACCCCGCGATGAGTGCCGTCGGCCACGTTCCATCCCCCGTCGGCATCAGAGACACCGCGCGATTCGTGTCGTCGCTGTACCGCACCACTTTTCGAAATCCTCCCGTCGTCCAGTCCTCCTGGTTCGCCGGTTCGTACACCCCCCGCTCGTCCGCCGCCATCGTCTCCACGTCTTCCCACGCGATGAAGACGTCTCTAGTACCGCCGTCGCTCGTCTCGATCGTCGCCTCGACCCCGCGCGGGGCGAGCGTCGCCTCCACGCGCGGCGTTTTCCAAAAATCAAAACTCACGCTCGCCCTGTCGTCGCCGCGTTCGCGCGCCTCCGCGCACCGTCTCGCCTCGAACGCTGTGACGAGCGGCGGGTGCGGGTCGAGCAACGGCAGCGGCGGTTCGAACCGCGCGCGCGCGTCGTCGTCCGGGTCGGCGTCGCGAGAAACGGCGCGCGGGACGCTCGCGCGCGAGCACCGGTGGTGGACGCTCGCGCGCGCGTTCGACGACGCGCGCGCGCCGTAGACGCGGTCGAGAGGGGGCGAGGACGTCGACGGTGTCATCGCCGAGCGATTCGCGTCGCGCGGGAACGGTCAGACGGTGGTCGTCGAGCGACTGACTGTGTCGATTGATCACAACCTGAGCTCGGCGTCGGTTGGCGAACGAAACGCCGCGCGCGTCTCCGTTCACTGGGAGTTGAGACCGATGGCGCTCGAGGCGGCCTCGGCGGAGAACTTGTCGTCGGGGCTAGATGCCGATTTGAGCGGGTTCCTGGGCGCGGTCTTCGTAATTTGGATGGCGACGCCGGATTTGTTTGCGTGCGAACGCGCCTCGACGAGGGCGCGAAGTTGCTCGCCGCCGCCGCTGGCGTTGATGAGGAAATCCTTGACGTGGTTGGCAGCCTTCTTTTCGCTTCGCATGGCGCCGAGTTCGGTGACACACGCGTCGAGCGCGTCCTTGGTCATGCCGGGAAGGGAGAGTAAGATTTGAGACACGGACTGGGTCTTGGGTAAGAGCCAGACGATGATGTCGCGAATCAACCCGAGAATGTCAGCCTGGTAGGCGGCGTTGGAACTCTGCGTCAACGCCACAAGGGTGGCTTGAAAAACCTCCGAACCGACCGTCTCTCGAAGCGCCTGCGGAGCGTCGGGACCGCCGGCGGCGGCGGTGAGCCCACGCACGAAGCTCAACGCGTGGCCGGTGGCTTCGGCGTCGTCCCAGGTGAGCGCGGCGGTGCCGGTGGCGATCCCAGCTCGCACCGCGTTCGCGTCTCCGTGCGCGATCCACGCCGAAACATGTTTTCCCCCGGCGTACACGGTGGACATTTGCGAGTTGGACATGTCACCGATGACGCCCGACATACCGCTTCCTCTGCTCTTGCGCCCGTACGTACCCTCGGGGGCAGCAACGATGGCGAGAAGCGCGCAGTGATCTCTAGTCACGTCGCGCAGGATGCGTTCCGAAATCAAATCATCCACCTGCACACCGTCGATCTCGTCTTCGTCGTGCTTATCCATCGTCTTCGTCGCGTTCACCACCTTTGTGTCCATCCATCCCGCAGATAAGCGATCGTGCAGGGACGCGCACAGCGGATTCACGAGCTTCGCTTGCCACAACGCGCGATGCGCCGCGGGGCACCGACCCATGATTTGTCTCACTGCCGCGTGGACCGCCTGTCGCACGTGTCTCAGATCCATGTACTGAAGGTGCGCCAATAACGACGCCTCGCATGCGTTGGCGAGCGCCTCGTTTGGGTAAAACGCGGCGGGCGCGTGAATGCTAAACAACGCAAAGATCGAGTACGAACAGTCTCGTAGACACCGCATCCAATCGCGAGACGCACTCGTCGTCGTATTCGATCCCGCTTCCTCTTCGCTTAAGACTTGCGCGCGCGCCGGACCGTGGATCAAATACGCCGCCTTTTCTTCAGGAGACATGTGGAGCGCGCCGCCCAAACCCACGGCTTGCATTGCAGCCTTACCCTCGGGCGTCCAAAGCGCGTGAATCGTTTGCAAGAGCGCCGTCACGAGCGAGACGATCCATTCCATGTGATCCGCCGCCGGACACTCCGAGATCGGCGGTGGCGGGTCTACGGGTTTGAGCAAGCCCGCGGGGACCTTCGCCGTCTCCGCGTCGCCGAGACTTCGTCTCAAACAACGCTCGGTGAGCTGTACGTCGTGAAACAATTCCCAGTGCGCCGACGATAATCCCTGAGTACCACCGCTCGCTTCGCCCGCCGCCATGGTGGGAATAGCTAAAAGATGCGCCACCTCGGGCGACGTCGTTCCTCCCGGCATCCATCGATTGCGCACCGACGCAAGCAACCATTCGAGAACTTCGCGCACGCGCACCGAACCTGAAGGCCCGGCGACTGCGAGCAAAGCTTCGGCGAGTGATCCTCGCTCGGCACCGCTCAATCGACCGGATGACTTCATGGCTTCAATTTGTGAAGCGAAAGCTTCGAGGTGCGGATTCAGCGCCTGCGAGGGAAACGCGACGAGGTTGTCAGTCGAAATTCTCTTTGAAAAATCCAAAGAAACGATCGAGGATCGAGTCGTCGTGAAAAGAGTCGTATGTCGCCGCCACAGGTCGAATAGTAACCGCCGAGGAGGAGACTCCCGAACCGCGGCGGCTATTTTATGTCGCGCCCCAGCATAAAGCAAAACGAGTGAGAAAGGTTCGTCAAGTTTTCTAAGAGGCGCATTCATTAATTGCGCGCGCACACACGCACCTGTGGAGCGGCTGAACACACAATCAAAATCGCCGCGCACACTTTTTGCCGCGCCGCTTGTCCCGTGCGCCCGCTCGCGACGATATCGCGTTGACGCACTGGCGGCGCCCCCGCGTTCACGTCGGCGGGTAACTCATTCAATATCGTAAACATTCGACTCATGATGGTCGCCGCAGCGTCTGGTCTCGCCTTGGCAAATTTGCCATAGGTCTCGAGCATCTTCGCCACCTGTGCGTTGCTCAACGGTGCCTTGTAATCGATGGCGATGAGGTTACCCAACAGCGTCTCCAGGATGCTAGAAAATCCCGCAAACGAAGGTCCCTCCGTCGGAAGCGCGACCATGGTCGCCTCTAAGAACGAGGTCGCCCCTTCTAAAGCAGCGCATTTCGTTTCATCTGTGCTATTCGCCAACGGTCCTCCCGGTTGCGTCCACGAAATCACCGTACCGGTGTTTTGCGCCGCCTGATTGGCGGCGTTGCTCGGACAGAGCGCCGTGCACAGCTTGGTGATGTCCATCCACCTCGCTCGGATTTGAATCCACCGTTCTCTAAGATCGAGCGCGCTCTCGCACTCGTCCGCCCAATCCTTAGATTTATTTCCAGGGATGCCCGTGGTGTTGAAACCAGAAGCGATGCCAGCGCCGGCGTTGAGCCACACGCACGCGATTTCGAGCAGCGCCTCGGGCGCGCCGGCGGGAAGAATACCATTTGGCTCAGACTTTTGCGAATTGTACGGATTGGCGGCGCCGGTGGAGGGTGGACCGCGAGCAAACGTCTTTGGAAGCTCGGCACCCATCGCGCGGAGCATCACCGGCCACGCGCCGATGATCATCTCCACCGTCTCTAAACTCGGAAATCTCGTGAGTCCGAGCATGCGCTCGAGAAACAAATTTCTCGCCGCCTCGTCTGCGATGGTGCTCAGGTGATACGACGCCATGGCGGCCATGGTGTCGGCTAAACGTTTGATGTATTCTAACTCCTCTGAATCGCTAATGAGGTCGGACTGTTGCGGATGCGAGACGATGTGTTCCGCCGCCGCGGATAACGCGTTCGCCGCGAGCACCATTCCTTTTTCGAGATCCGCGTCGTCCTGTTCGTTGACACCCTTGGCAACGTTACTTCTTCGAGACACGATGGATCGAAGGACGTCGCACGCGGAACATCGGAAATCCTCGCTCGACTGCGCGATGGATCGAACGAAACACGTCGGTCAGTCGTCGGTCGTCTCTTCGCGCGGTTGAAAAAAAGCGAGAGTCTCTTCGTTCGGCGGCGGCGTCTCGGACAGTACTAGCAAATGTTCCACAGAGGGATGTTCGGATGGTTGATCCTTGTTGGATTATCATCATCGACGTCGACAGCGACCGAAGGGTGATTCCGTGACGCGCGCGAAGAAGAAAGAAACGCGAGAAAGAAAGACGCACCAAGAGCATTCCGCACGCCTCGATTAAACCGCTCCTCATGATTGGCGCGAGCGGCGCCCACTCGCTGTACACGCTCGCCGCACCCAACGCCGCGCTCACCGCCGCCGCGTGTTGTTTCACCAAGTTTGCGTCCGCTACCGATTTCGCCTTGGTGTAATGCCTCTCCATGAGCGAATAAATCGCCGGTAAGACCGTTCCCACCGTGCTCGACAAACCTCCCAACAGCTCTCGCATCCGTCCGCCTATTAAATCTTCGTTATACACCGCGACGTCCTCCGCGACGAACCGTATGACGTTCGCCCCCATCTCCGCCGCTTGCGGCTCCTCGCTCGCCGCCATCGCCATCAAATCTGGCACCAACCTCGTCCACAGACTCGCCCCCTCCTGCCGCACCACCTCCGCCATCAACGTCGCCGCCTTGGACTTGACCGCGTACGCTTCCCCGCACCCACCCTCACTCACCTCTCGCAGCATTCCGTGCGCCAACGCCGCCATCTCCATCCTTTCACTCTCACTCATCGTTCGCCACCGTCCACGAACCAATTCTCGAAGCGTCGCGTACCCGAAATGTCTCGCCTCGAGCGCTCTCTCTCGCGCGCACAGCGACCGACACGTCTCCATCGCCATTCGACAGTCCCCTCGCTTCAACTGCGCGCAACGAAAAGTACGAATCATCCATCGCGCGCGTCAATCCATCGCGTTCCCTCGCCGTCGCGCGCGTCCCGTGTCTCATCCCATCACCGCGTCCCGAACCGTTCGGTCGGGTCGTTCGGGTCGTTCGGCTCGGTCGCGCGTGCCCTACCTCTTCCGCGAGCGCCACCGCGCGCGCGCGCGCCTCTGCCCCCTCCGGTCCTCGCGCACCCGCTCGGAGCACTTCCGCACACCTCTCCGCCGCGTCCGACGCCATGACGCTCGCTTCCGCGTCCGAGTCTGCGGCGCGCGCGTCGACGGATGCGATTGGGCGCGCGCGCCCACGAAACACAAAACATACACTTTCCGAGGGGCGCTAATGCGTGGGCGCGGGCGCGCGACCCGATCGCGGTCGCGTCACGACGCGCCGCCGCGCGCGCGGTCGCGCGAAGACGCGGTGTCTTCGCGCGACGGCGTCGAGGGATCGGTGGGGACGACACAGTGTATCATTCAATCGTGCAGTCGTTCGTTCGTTCGATTCATTCATGCACTCGATCGATCTATTCATTCGCGCATCGTCGCGAATGGGCGCGATGCGAACGATGGCGTCGACGGGGACGCGCGCGCGGGCCGAGGTATCGAGGGTCGATGGTGCGCGTCGTGTGGGGGTGAAGACGCGCGCGCGGGGCGCGCGATTGGCGGCGGCGGCGGCGCGGGCGACGCCGGCGTCGACGTCGACGGGGACGCGGGGAGGGACGCGGGTGGCGAGCTCGCGGAGGGATTGGGACGAGTGCGTGGAGTGGCGAGACAGACGACCGCCGAGTGAGGAGACGCTGTGGCTGTTGGATGCGTCGATCCTGGCGTTGGCGTTGCCGGGATTGGCGGAACTGTTGTTGGACCCGGTGATGGGGGCGGTGGACACGGCGTTCATCGGGAAACTTCCCGGCACCGCGGGCGCGGACGCGTTGGGTGGGTTGGCGGTGAGCACGACGTGCTTTACGTTTTGTTTCAAACTGTTCAATTTCTTAGCCGTCGTCACCGGGCCGCTGGTGGCGGCGAAGATTTCCGCCAACGGCGGACGCGATTCTCCGGAGGGACGCCGCGCGGCGAAAAAGACTGTGGGGAACGCCATGGCGCTCGCCCTCGCGCTCGGATTCGCGACGATGGGCGTCATGGAGGTGTTTACGGATGATTTATTGGCGTTTTGTGGGGCGAGTCACTCGCAAGCGTTGCTGGATCAGGGCGGTGAGGCGATGGACGCGGTGTCGGTGAAGGGCATTTTAGAGTACGGGGAAGATTACTTGCGCATTCGCGCGGCGTCTCTGCCGGCGTGTCTGATCGTCATGGTGGGCGTTGGGTCGTTCAGGGGCTTGTTGGACACGCGAACGCCGTTATACGTCGCCATACTAACGGAAATATTCCATCTCGGGTTGGATCCGTTTCTCATATACGGTTTCGGACCGCTGGAAGGCTTCGATGTTGCGGGCGCGGCCACGGCGACGACGGTGGCTGAGTGGATCGGAGCGCTATGGTTCTGGAAGCTCATGATGGATGAGGAGATTTTAGATTTTAAATCTGTCTTTACGCTTCCAGACAGGGAAGATGAGGACTTGGGCACGCTCGTGAACGGGTCTGCGTCGCAGCTCTTGCGAACGGTTCTGTTACAAACGGTTCTCGTCCGAGCGACGTCGACCGCCGCGTTGCTCGATGCCGCGGGTGCGCACCAAGTGTGTTTGCAAGCGTGGTGGGTCACGCTCTTCGGTTTGGATTCCGTCGCCGTGAGCGCGCAGGCGTTGGTGGCGTCGCGTTTGGGGAAGAGAGACATCGCCGGCGCGCGCATCGCCGCCGACCGATCTTTGAACTGGGCTCTGGGTGCGGGCGTTCTCGTCGGTGCCGTAGTTTTCGCGTCTGCCGACAAGCTGCCGTATTTATTCACAAACGACCCGGAGGTGGCCGCCGAGGCGGTGACGCCAATCCGAATTTTGGCGCTCTTACAACCGCTCAACGCGGCCGTCTTCGTCGGCGATGGCGTGTTTCAGGGAAGCTCCGATTTTGACTTTCTCGCGAAAGCCATGGCCGTATCCGCCGGCATCGGTATCATCACACTCACCATCGCCGGCCACATCGACGGCGCGAGCCTGACGACGGTGTGGATCGGCATGTCGACCCTCATGTTCGGTCGAGCCGCCACGCTCGGTTGGCGCTACTACAACGATGAAAATTCCCCGCTCGCGCTCACCCCGGGCGAGTGCACCGTGTACTGGGACGACGTCCCGACGAACGGAATCTCCCAAGTCGAGACCGAGACCGAGACTGACGGCGCCATCGTCGTCGTGCCCGCGGACGAAGTCGACGCCAAGTCGTCCTCGTCCTAAATCTCGCGTCTCGTCGCCGCGTGATGACACACACCTCGCGCGCGCACGCATTCGTGGCATCGTCTCGCACCAATATGTTGTATAATTTACCGTACGTATAATTTAACTCGCATCGTCGACGAAAACGTCACCACGTCGAGACACCACGTCGAGACGTCGAGACGTCGTCGGCGCCACTCGTCGCCTCGCGCGGCGCCGCGTCTTCCGTTCCGAGATGCAGTGAGCATCCGCACGATGCGGGTGAGCGGGCGCGAACGAATACGCATCGTACGGCGTCGCCTCGCGCGCTCGCGTTTGTTCTCGCTGTGCGTCGTCCTCGCCGTCTTCTCGGGCACGTCGAGAATCGCGTTCGATGAAGACGCGATCGACCTCGCGTCGCGGTTCTTCGTCTTCATCGGCTTCGGCGCGCTGAGAGCCACCGTCGATCACGCCGTCGGACTTCGGTGCGTGTCGTGCTGTCGAGGCGCGCGCGCGCTCGTGCGCGCGTCGCCGCTCGTGGCGAAGAAGAATGTCGCGTGTTTCTCGGGGCGGGCGAGACACAAAGGCGACGAGACGCGCGTCGTCTACAATCTTCTCACGAGAGGCGTCGACCCGTTAAACTACGGGTACCTGCAACGTGCGCATACGTTTTTAACGGACGTCGTCGAGTCGCGCGCCGAGCGGTGTTCGGGTATGTCTGGAGTCGTCGCGTCGTGCCGCGCGACGAAGTTCGAAGTCGTGTGGGCGTTGGAGGACGACGCGTCGGTGCCTCGAGACGTCATTGAGGCGCTTCGCGCGCGTGGAATAATCGTCGTCGCGCACTCGGTGCCGATGGAGCGAAAAGACGACGGGTTCACGTACGTGCCGAACTTTCATTTCATAAAGTATCGAGGTTTCGAGTCTCTGATTCAAAGGGTGCTCGACCAGGGCGTCGTGATGGCGCGACGAGAGAGCGCCGTGTTTTGGAGAGGATCGACCACGGGATGGTCGTGTTCGATCGATGACGCCGCGTGCGATTCGCGCAATGGGTGCGCGCGATTGACTCGCGTCAGAGCCGTCAACACGGCGTGGAACGCGCCTTGGCTGGATTTTAGGGTCACGCATCTCGTGCAGGAGTGCGCGGTTTCGAACAGGAATTTCAGTCTTCGCACGTCGGGGCGCGCTCCGGAACTCGAGTGGGTGAGGCACAAGGGCATCTTAGAGGTGGACGGGAACGTCGATGCGTGGGGAAATCGCTGGCGCATGGAGAGCGGTAGCGTCGTGTTCATGGTCAAGTCGAAATTCGCGCACTATTACAGCGACTCGCTCGTGGACGGCGTGCACTACGTGGGCATCTCCGACGACTTGTCAGATCTGGCCGAACGAACACGAATCGTAACAGATGAAAGCGCCGAAAATGTGGCGAAATTGTCGCGAATCGCCTCGAACGCCGCGCGATTGATGCGAGAAAAGTACACTTACGACAAAGTCGTCGTCGACGTCGCCGACGTCCTCTTCGCTTGAAACGAGCCGCAGACGCAGTAGCCAATCATCGACTCACCTTCTCGTAGTATTCACTAGACTAGTTCTATTACCGCAGTGCTATAACCATCCTATTCATTCAACGCCGACGCATCGCGTCGCGTCGCGTCGCCTCGCAATAAAATTTTTGGAAATTCAACGCCGACGCACCGCCCCACGTGCGGCTGGTCGTGTGGGAACACCACCACCGCCCCTCGCGTCGGACGCACCGAAAAAACCACCGACTCTTCATCGGTGACGTCACTGATGAAATCCGTCTCCCCGCCCTCGTCTTCGGGAACGGTGGAGAGGTAGAGCAGAAAAGACACATTCGTCATCCGACCCGTTCGGGGACACGCGCGCGTCCCGTCGACGTGCGGCGCGATGTATCCACCCGCCTCGTCGTACTCGATGAATCGTAAATCACTGCACACTGATTCAACGCCGCACGCGCGCGGCATGGCTCGCGCGAGCGCCTCGGCGAGGGCGTCGTCCCGAACGAAGCGCCTGTTCGCGCGCATCATTCCCGACGCGAGACTGACGGGCGCCCGTTCGCGCGCGGCGTCTAATCGCGCGAGAAACGCGTCATCGAAGGCGCGCTCGACGTGCGATACCCCCGGTGGGGGTTCACCGCGCGCGCTCGTCGACGTCGTCGTCATCGTCTGGGGCTCTCCGAGCGCGCGTCGTCACAATCACCCTCGACCGCGGACGCGTCGACGCGCGTGAGATCGAACGCGCGAGGCGCGAGGCGCGAGAGTGATGTCGTCGTCGACCGCGTCGTCGTCGCTCGCGGCGTCGGTGACGCGCGGGGCGAGCGCGAGACGCGCGAGCGCGTTCGGACGAGGGCGCCAACCCTCGAGCGGGAAGACGACGAGGACGACGCGCGCGACGCGCGATGCGCGACCGGTGCGACGCGCGACGGGCGTCGCGGGCGCGGGCGAGAGTTTAGATTGGATGAACGACGATTTCGTGCCCGCGGGCAAGGCGAAGAAGAATAAAAAGGTTCCGAAGAAGCAGGCGCAGGCGGCGCCTCCGAAAAAGGCGGCGGCGGCGGCGGCGGCGCAGCCGGCGGCGGAGGCGTTGGATTGGGAAAACGATGATTTCGTGCCGGCCGGAAAGCGTAAGAATAAGAAGGGGAAGTCGGCCGCGAAGGCGAAGGCGAAGGCGAAGGCGAAGGCGCCGGTGGTGGCAGAGGAACCCGCGGCGGCGGCGCCCGCGGAGGCGAACGAGTGGGAATCTGAGGAATTCGTCAAGCCAAAGGCGAATAAGAAAAAACCGAGGAAACAAAAACCCGCGTTCGTGCCTCCGCCGGAACCGAAGGTCGAGGAGCCGGTCGCCGTCGTGGAAGAGGTCGTCAAGGAGCCTGAGCCTGAGCCTGAGCCTAAGCCTAAGCCTGAGCCTGAGCCTGAGCCTGAGCCTGAGCCCGAACCCAAACCGGAGCCGGAACCCGTGGCTGAGGAACAAAAGGATCCCGAACCCGAACCGGTCGTCGCGAAGGCAGAAGAGCCCGTCGAACTCGTCGCGGAGGCGGTCGCCGATGAAGCCGCGGTAGAGGAGGAAAAACCCATGTTCGACGAGAGCGGAGAATACATCGGTCCTGCAATCGATTGGACCGAGCCGGAGGAGGAAGAGGACGACGGCAATCCCATCCCGAAGCACTTGCGCGACATTTTCGAAAAGGACGCCAAGCCGTCGGCGAGACGTTCTTCGGGTTCCGTCACCACCGGCGTCCGTATGGAAAACGTTCGAAAGACGTTTAAGAATATGCCCATCCTCGATGGCGTCAGCTGGGACTGCAAGAAGGGCGAACGCGTCGGTTTGGTTGGATGGAACGGTGCGGGTAAGACGACTCAGTTGCGCATCATCACGGGTGAGATGGAAGCCGACGAAGGCGAAGTCATGCTCGCCGACGGTGTGAAGATTGGTTACCTCACGCAGGAGTTCGAGGTGAAGGAGTCGAACACGGTGCGCGAAGAATTCATGGCGAGTTTCGGCGACGAGACGAAAATCATGGCTGACATCGAGCGAATCAACAAGGAGCTCGAAAACAACCCGGGCATGGATCTCGTACAATTGCTCGTCGACAAGCTCAGTGATTTACAGCGTCAAGCCGATCGCATGGATTTGTTCAAGATGGAACGCGCCATCGACAAAATCATGCCAGAGCTCGGCTTCGTGCCGGAGGACAACGATCGCCTGGTCGCCTCTTTCAGTGGAGGTTGGCAGATGCGCATTTCGCTGGGTAAAATTTTGCTCCAAGAGCCTGGATTGTTGCTCTTCGATGAGCCCACGAACCATCTCGATTTGGACACCATCACGTGGCTCGAAGGGTACTTGAAGTCTCTCGACGTGCCCATGGTTATCGTCTCGCACGATCGCGAATTCTTGGACCAGCTCTGCACCAAGACTGTGGAGATCGAACGCGGACGAGCGACAACGTACAAAGGGAACTATTCGCAGTACTGCGCCGATAAGGAGAGCAAAGGGGCGCAGCAAATGGTTGCCTACGAAAAGTGGCAAAAGGAGGTACAGCGTCAACGCGACATGATCAACCGTTTGGCGGGTGGTGGACAATCCGGTCGCGCCACCGCGGCGCAAAAGGCGCTCGATAAGCTTCAAGAAGAGGCCGTCGAGAAGCCCTGGATCGCAAAGAAGAGACGATTCTTCTTCCCCGATTGCACGCGAAGCTCGCAAGTGGTCGCTCGAGTTGAAAGCGTCACGCACGGTTACGACGAAAAGACTCTCTTCAAAAACACGTCTCTCCAAATTGAGCGCGGAGAACGTGTGGCGATGATCGGTGACAACGGTTGCGGTAAGTCGACGCTCATGCGATTGATTCAAGGTCGCGAAAAACCGAAATCCGGTCTCGCTCAAATCGGCGACTCTGACATGTGCAAAGTCAACTACTTCTATCAAAACCAAGCCGAGGGCTTGGACACGAATAAGAGCGTGCTGCAAACCCTCATTGAAGCCGCACCGGACGCGCAATTGAATGACTTGAAGGCTTTGCTGGGTCAAATGGCGTTCAGCACGCCCTTCCACGACAAACCCGTCAAGTTTTTGTCCGGCGGCGAAAAGGCGCGTTTGGCTCTCGCCAAGTTCATGGTGACGCCGGCGAATGTTCTTTTGCTCGACGAGCCCACGAACCACTTGGACATTCCGAGTAAAGAGATGCTCGAAAACGCAATCCGCCGATTCGAAGGTACAGTCATCGCCATTTCGCACGATCGTTACTTCTTGCGCCAAATTGCCACACGCGTTTTGGCGTTCGACGAGGGCGCCATCACCGACTACGCCGGCGACTACGCCTACTTCTTGGAGAAGAACGACGCCGCCGGCGCGCGCGATGCCGCGCTCGAGTCCAAGAAGAAGCAGGTTGAACAATCTCAAATAGTATCGAAATCAAAGATGAGCAAAGCTGAAAAGGCTCGTCTAAAGAAGGAAAAGGCAAAGGCGTTTTCGCAAGGAAGCGGCGCCAAAAAAGCAAAAAAGAACGCGGGCAGATGGAACTAATCAGTGTACTGTAACAAAAAATCAATTCTTTCTTCACTTAGGCAACACAAATATCGGCTTCTTCGGGTTCATTCGTCTACACGCGCACGACGCACCGCACTCGCCGCGCATCGCGGTGATATCCGCCGCCCACTGCGAGCGCAAATTCGGCGACGCGTCGCGCATCGTCTCCGTGTCCTCGTCCAAGTGCTTCCCCGTGCGAGTGACGGAACGGCGCACGCTCGACGACGGATCAGGTATGATGAGCTCTTCCACTTTCGTCGCGTCGCCTTGCTGATCGTACAGTCCCCACCTTTGCTTGAATTCGCCATTCACTTCAAAGTGCGCCTCTCCCATGCCCGAAACGTTCTCCGATCCCGCCTCCGGAACCGCATGATTCTTCCCGTGCACGTGAACGCTCACGTGTCGGCTCTCCGGCGCGAACGGCTGGATGAATTCTCGACACCACGCCGCAGCCTCTTGTTTCGAAATTTCACTAATGATGTTAGCGACGTGCTTGCCGCGATGGAATTGATACTTGTTGTTGACGAGCTGCGACCAATACCGCATGGCTTCGTCGCGAAGGTTGACGTCATCCGCGAGAATATCGTCGACGACGCTTTGTCGAGTTTTCGCGTACGATTCGTCGTCCATGTTTTCGAGCGTCTCCGGGAACGACCGTAAAAACGCAGCCATGCGGCTCGACACGAAATGCGGCGGGTGGAACGCGCTCTCGACGACGACGCGGTACCCCAACACTTCGTGCGTCGCATCGAAGGCACAGTTCACGCTGTATCCGAGTGTTTCCTTCGTCCTGAGCTGATCGAAGAGCTTTTCGTGCATGAGCGATTGCATGAGAATGACGAACGCTCGCGCCCTCCACGTGCTTTCGCCCACTTGAAAGTAGTAAATCACCACGTTGTTCGTTTCGTCTTCGTTGAGCGACTTCAAGCTAAACAAGTGCGCGCCCTGCGGTACGCGCGCCATTCGCGTCTCCGGCCAGGCGCCGTCGGGAATCGCACCGCCCGGCAAATATTCGCGAATGCGTTCGCCCAAAACGCGCGCCTCCGAGCTATCCAGGTTGCCCATCATCAAACTTTCCACGTGCGCGTGCTGCCAAATACCGTCGGCGAACGCTTGTAAATCTTCCGCCGTCATCACTTGCAACGCCTTCGCCTTCTCTTCCTGCGATGCGTCCCTTTGTTTGAGCAGAACCTCGAGCGAACGCTTCGCGTGTCTCTCCGGCTTCAAGCACAAATTGCGCACGTCTCGCAAACGTTCTTCTTTTCTTTTTTCAAAGCGCCCGGCATCGATTTTCAGAGACGTCATCGTTTTGAAGTACGAAAGCGCGACTTCCCCGAGCTTGTCGCTCAAACCTTCGACGGAGAAGACGAAACCAGAATACGACGCCGACGCGCCCACGTCCACCTCCATTCCGGCGAGATGCGCGGGATAATACACAGACTCGTTCACGCAGTCTTCCACCATGGCGACGAAGAGTTGCGTCAGCATCATTCCGAACGCGCCCTCGGGAATGTGCGGAAGAGACACGTTGAAGTACACGCACGCGCGCGGTTGATTGAATCTGTCGTCGAGACGATGCCACACGCGCATCACCTTGCACTCGTGCACGATGGTGGGCGCGAATAACGCCTCTTTGTGTGATCCTGAAGTCGCGCGCAGTCTAAAGTCGCTCGCGATGTACGGATTCGGGGTGGGATAGTGCAAACGATCGCCTTCGTTCGCCGCGGCCCACGTCTCCAAAAGGTTCGCGTCCATCGGTTGGCGCTTGAACGGAAACTTGATCCATCGTTCGCTCTCGACGCCGTCCTCTCCCTCACCGTTCCACGCGTGATTTTGCACGATGATGATGGCCTTTTGCGGCGTCATCAAATCGATAAGTTCTCGAATTTCACCGGGCTTGTACGTGTCGTACAGATCCGGACCGCGCAAAATGTCCTCGGGCGCGTACTTGCGAATATCGCCGACCAAGCGTTCCGAGTACTCGCTCGCCTCTTCGGGTTCTCGGAATCGAAAGTCGATGTCTGCGAGTTGCTTGATTTCGTTCCAGAACCATTCTTGCGGACCAGTCTCCCGGAGCATGTTGATGTAGGCGAAGAATACGCCGACGACGTCGTCTACTCGCGCTAAGCCGTCGTCGGTTAATTTGATGGTGGTGCCGAAGAGCGCGCCCGCGGTGGACGAATCAATACCACCGGCGCCGATGCCCGCGCGCAAATCGCTCGCCCAACCTCGACGCTTAAGTTCCGCGAACAGAGACCCGTGTCCCTCGTGCCCGAGTAAGGTTTCGAGGTACGCGGCTGATTTGTGCCTGTAATTCTTTTGCGTCCACGCCGGAAGTTCGTGCGTGATGGAGACGTGTTGGCCATCCTTCACCTGCGTCGTCAACACGCGTATCGGCACGACACTCGCGTACGGTGACGCTTGTGTCGCGCTCAGATCGATCGCCGCGTCTCCGTCGCCGCGCATCTCACCGAAAATATCAACCACCCACTCCTCTAAAGTGTCCAAATCCTCCGCCCCGACGAGGGCGATGGACATGCGCTTGGCGTGGTAATGTTTTCTCCAATGTTCCAACAACACCTCGCGCATACGACCCTCCTTATACGGAGGACTCTGCGTCAACGATGCTCTATTGCCCCATCCAAACTTGGCGTACGGATGTCCCTCGCGCGCTAAACTCGAGAGCAACAATTCGGCGCGCACCGTATCGTTATTCACCACTCGCTCGAATTCGCTCTCCACCGCCGTCACCTCTCGATCCACGCTGTCCAACTTCACGAGCGGATTCAAAAAGAACCCACTAAATATCTCCAAAGCCTCTCTCAGATTTTTCGGATTGCACTCAAAGTAGAAAATCGTATTCTCGCTATCCGTCGACGCGTTGTCCGAGCCCCAGTGTTCGTTCAACCACTCGCCAAAGTAATTCTCCCCCGGAAACTTTTCGCTCCCCATGAACACCATGTGTTCGAGAAAGTGCGATAACCCATCGCACTCGTCCGAGTCGGCGAAGTACCCGACGTCGAAGGCGATGGAACACGCCGCGAGTTTCATCCCGCCGCTCGCGTCCTCGTCCTCGCCGTCCCCGTCCCCATCCTCGTCGTCTTCACCGCTCGCGTCCTCGCCGAACTCACCCACCGCGCGATCCGCGTCCGACCCACCATCGTTCGACGCGTCCTCCTCCATCGCCCGCGCGTCCTCCTCGCCCCCCTCGAGCGCGCACAGCGTCGCGTCGGCCACGAGCAGCGCCTCGATGCCGTTCGCGAGTCGACACCGTCGGTACCGTTTCTCATCGCGTTCGGGCGTCACGACGTCCGCCAAGCGCGAGACTTGAGTCGCGATCGTCCCCGTCGTCATTCTCGCCCTCTCTCGCGCGCGTCGAGCGTGACTCCCGACGACGAGTGACGCGAGTCGTCACACTCTCGCGCGTCATTCGATCCATCAATCTCGCGATGCGCGCGGTCTCTCTCGCGACGTCGACGCCTTGGTCCGCCGCGGCGCGCGCGAGACCATCCCACCGTCGCGTCTCCGCGTCTTCCGCCGCTCACGGACCGTCGACACCGTCGCAGTGCGACGTTCTCAACGCGCGTTTCGCCATTCCAGAATCCGTCTCGTTTTCACCGGGACGCGGAAATCTCCCGCGCGTCTCGCTCACGCACAAGAATGGGTCGACGGCGGAGGTGTATCTGTTCGGCGCCACCGTCACGTCTTGGACGCAACCGAGCGGGGACGAGGTGCTGTACGTGCGACCGGACGCGGTGTTCGACGGATCGGCAGCCATCGGCGGCGGCGCGCCGCTGTGTTTCCCGCAATTCGGTCCCGGGAGGATGCAAAGGCACGGATTCGCGAGAAATTGCGAGTGGGAGGTGATAGGCACGAGCGCTGATGTGAACCCTGATGATCCTGAACCGGCGGTGATGCTTCGATTGCGACCGAATGAGTACACGCGTTCGATGTGGGACGAGGCGTTTGAGGCGACGTACGAGGTGACGCTGCGACGAGAAAAGTTAAAGATGGAACTGCGGGTGAAGAACGGGAGCGAGACGAAACCGTTGGACTTTACGGCGGCGATTCACACGTACATTGAGGTGACGGACGCGGCGAACGCCGGGGTGTTCGCGAGAGGGTTACAGGGGAAGACGTTTTTGGACAAGGCGGTGAGCGCGGAGAATCCGCCGAGAAGGACGCAGACGGCGCGAGACGTTTTTTTTGGATTGGAACTCGTCGATCGCGTGTATTTAGACACGGAACCGGAGACGATGATGTACGTCGGGAGCGGTGCGGCGGTGAGCGTGGAGAACACGGCCGGGTGGCGAGATACGGTGGTGTGGAATCCACACGTCAACGTGAAGGAGTATTATAAAAACTTTTGTTGCGTCGAGAGCGCGGCGTGCGGTGAACCGGTCGTCGTGCCGCCGGGGGAAGTGTGGCGCGCCGAGACCAATCTCACGGTCGTCGACGTCGTGTAGAGCGCTCGCTCGCGCGTGTGTGTGCTGTATTACAAAATCTTCTATTAGTCGTCATCGCCACGCCTTGGCCCCCGCGTGACAGACGACGACGCTGATGTCGTCCTTCTTTCCGCCGCTGTACACCATGTCGAAATGTTCCGTGGCCGCGAGCGAATACGGCGTCGTTCGTTTCTTATCCATGCTCACGTCGTACGCGGCGGCGAGTAAATTACGCGCCACCGAATCCATGAGTTTTTCATCCGGCACCGTGGTTTCGCCCACCGAACGCTCGACGCTCTCGACGATGTCCAACTCGCTCAGATTGTCCCACAATCCATCCGAACCGAGGACGACGATGTCGCCGTACTCGAGGTAGAGTTTCGTGCGCATCGCATCGCTCGCCTTGTCGCTCGCGTCGTGATGTCCGAGCTGAAACGGACATCCGAAATCGTGTTCCTGCGGCATGCTTCGGTGCGCGCAGCTCCGTTTTCCCGGCTCGCCGCGTATGAGCATGAATCCCGAATCCCCCACGTGCGAGCAGTACATCAATCCGTGTTCGCTGTCGATGACGACGACGCACGCGGTGGTGCTTCCCTTCATGTTTGCCTCCTTGACGCGCTCGTGCGCGCGCGCGATAAGCGCCGTGGGACGATTCATCTCGCCCGCGCGCAAGGCGTCGGCGGCGGCGTTCATGAGTAAACGACTGTACTCGCCAGAATCGATGCCTTGCATGCGCCAGAGATAAACGCCGTCGGCGATGCCCATGCCGAAAGATCCGTCGGGCGCGCGCGCGGTGAAGTACGCGTCTTCACCGCCGTGACCGTGCGTCCGCCTGATGAAGGCGCGCATGCCCTCTCGTTTCATCTTGTCGGGATGTGGCACGGCGGCGCCGCTCGCCACGCATTCAAACTCACCGCGCTCTTTGCGGATGTCGCCCTCCCTCCACAGCGCGGTCTCGACGTCTTCGGGAGACTTCGCCTCCAAGTCTTGCACGTACGACCCCGAGAGACCGTCGCCGGAGTCACTGTTTCCGAACCAGCGATGACACGGAAAGTACCACTCGTCCCCCGTGCTCTCGCACGTCACCTTGATGTCCTCTAAAAACCACCCTCTCCCCACCTCTGTGAGCTCAGGAACCAATCGCACGCGCGCGCGCGTTAAATCCCCCAATCTCGCGCTGCTCAACACGCGAAACGGGAGGATAGACGCCCTCGAAAACTCGGGATTGATACCGTTTTCGTACTCGAGCGTCACCGGATACGTCAGCCCGTCCACGCCCACGAACGTCACCTCCACCCTCCCGCTCGTCCCCGCTCCGCGATTTCTCCCCGTCGTCACCTCTACCCTATACTTCCCCACCGCTCGCTCCAAATCCCCGGCCGCGAGCACCACGCGCGCCACCCTCGGCGTGAGCGACGACACGTACTCCTCGTACGACGCGTCGCTCCTCCCCGCCGCCCCTCTCGGCTCCCCTCGGTCGTCGTAATCGAGCGCCACGCCGAGCCCGACGCCGCCGTCGTCGTGCATGCGCACGTCCCAACGGTGTCGATGCGGCGATTCCGGCGCGCGCGCGCGCTCGTCCGTCGTCGAGGAGGCGCCGCGCGCGCCGAGCGCCGAAAGCGCCGCGCGCGCTCGAACCGCGCGCACGGCGCGTCGGAGCGTCGAACGCGCCGACCGCATGACGGACGGCGCGGGAACGACGCTCGCCGTCGCGGCGAGTCGACCGCCGCCGCGCGGGGCGCTCGCGAGACGTCGCGACGACGCGCTCTGAGGAATAACCGTCGAAAGAATCGTCACAATCTCGCGCGTTTTCGCGCGCGCGCGCGCGTTCGTCTCCCTTCGCGGCGACTCAGAGGGACGCGGAAGGACGTCTCGACATGCCGACGTCGAGCGGGACGAGCAAAAGGGACGAGGTCGGGGAGCTGTCGAAGGCGCTGCGCGCGCTGAGCTCGAAACAATCGGATGATGATCGCGCCAACGCGCAGCGTCGAAGCCTGTTTCGACGCGTGTTGAACCTCGTGACGGTGAACGTGGACGCGTCGAGTCTGTTCCCGGACGTCGTGGTGAACGCGCACACGGTGGACGTGGCGTGTAAGAAGATGTTGTATCATTACATTTGCCACTACGCGAGACAAAACGGCGAGCTCGCGCTCTTGACGGTGAACGCGCTGCAAAAAGACTGCGCGGATCACTCGTCGACGATCAGAGGGTTGGCGATACGAAGCATGGCGAGCTTGGGCGTGGCGGGTCTCGTGGAGTACAGTCTTGGGGCGGTGGAGGCGGGGTTGAAGGACGCCGAGGCGTATCCTCGCATGGTGGCGGCGATGGGTGCGTTGAAGATTTATGATGTACATCCAGAGGCGGTGCGCGAGTCGGACGTGTTGAAGACGCTGGAGAAGATGTTGGTGCGTGACACGGATTCTGGCGTCGTCGGGAACTGCTTGATCGTGTTGAAGGAGATCAACGGCGTGAAGTCGTTGGCGACCAAGCCCATCGTGTACGCGCTCATAAATAGAATTAAATCCTTTAGCGAGTGGAATCAGGCGTTGATCTTAGACTTGGTCGGGGCGTACGAGTTGGAGAGCAAAGACGAGACGTTCGACATCATGAACGCGCTCGAGTCGAGGCTCAGCTCGCCGAATTCAGCCATTGTTCTGGGAACGGTCAAGGTGTTTCTAAACGTCACGTTGGACATGCCGGACGTGCATCAGCAAGTGCTCGAGCGCATCAAGGCGCCGCTGTTCACGCTCGCGAATAGCGGGCTGGCCGAGACGTCGTACGTCGTCTGGGCGCACCTGCATTTACTGGTGAAACGCGCGCCAATGTTGTTTTGTACGGATTACAAGAGCTTTTACTTTCGCGGCTCGGATTCAGCCGCGGTGAAGAGTTTAAAGCTCTCCATGTTGGTCGCGGTGGCGGACGCCCACAACACGTACCAAATCGTCACCGAATTGACCGAATACGCGAACGATGCGGATGTGAGCATCGCCCGCGCGTCTGTGCGCGCGGTGGGCGACGTCGCGCTCAACGCGGCGGAAGACTTGGAGGGCATCATCGAACGTTTGTTGCAGTACTTTGACTCGGAAATCGAGCACGTGACGGCGGAAACCATCATCGCCGTGTCGGACATTCTTCGTAAACGCCCGACGCACGCGGATCAGTGCATTCAAACCATGCAAAACATCGATGTGATCGATGTCGTGGACGCCAAGGCACGCGCGGCGTTGGTGTGGATTTACGGCGAGTACGGCGAGAACATTCCACTCGCGCCCTACTACTTGGAGCCCATGTTGACGAATCTCGCGGATGAGTCGAACGTGACGGTGCGCATGCAATCCTTGTCGTGCGCGATGAAACTCTTCTTCAAACGTCCGCCCGAAATGCAAGCCATGCTGGGCGCGGCGTTGCTCGCGGGTTCGCGCGACTTGAACCAAGAGGTGCACGACTTGGCGCGCTTTTACTATCGCCTCTTGGAGAAGGACGCGCGGGCGGCGGAACGAGTGGTGAACTCGAGAGACAAATCAGCCGTGCACACGTTCAAGGAGTCCGTCATGGAAGAGAAGACGTTCGACAAGGTTTTTACGGAATTCAACACGCTCTCCGTGCTTTACGGACGTCCGGCGGAGACATTCGTCGATTCGAACGCGACCACGCGGCGACGGCGCGAGGAGGAGGATGACGATTTGGATATGAACAAACAAGACGTGGACGCGGGCGCCGCGTCTCTGCTCGATCACTCGGATATGATTGATCTCGGTTCGGACAACGCGTCCGCGTCAGGCGGATCAACGGTCGATTTACTCGCCATGTTAGACGTGAACGTCGCCGAACCCGCGCCGCAGGGACCGTTCGCGTTGGACCCGTCGCCGACGCTCGACGCGCAGTCGTTTCAAGCCAAGTGGACGACCGCGTCCCTCATTGCCTCGGGAATACAGGCGAAGATGCGGTCCTCCGCCGTCGCGAGCACGGCGGACGTCACCGCGCATTTGGCGCCGCTTGGCATCGCCACCATGGCGAGTGGAGGTCCGCCCGAGGCGATGAAGTTTTTCTTTTACGCCGTCGACGGCGGGAGTCGCGACACGTTTCTCGTCGAAGCCTTACTCGACGCGACGGCGGGGTCTGGCACGTTCACCGCCAAGTGCGACGGTCGAGGCGAAAACTTTGTGGCGTTTCAACGTCTCTTCGCGGAGAGTTTGGCAAAGGCGTAGAAAAACCGGCAAACCGGTCGTGTAGTAGGAAAAAAGAACATGATTATTCACAAACAAAGAGCAACACAAACAAAAAGGGGCACCGTCACGCGACGCCGAGAGGCGCTCGAGTAGTATACACACGCAGTGGATGAAACATCGTCGCTTGATTGATTCAAATTTGGTGCACGACGACCAAGTGACTCGCCGAGCGACCGGGCGCGTCGACGACGCGTTCGGCGAGCTCGCTCAAAAGATCGCGTACGCTCAGGTTCTTCGGCGCGCACGCCATCAATTCGTCCAACCCGGCGCTATCGCACCGCCTCGACGCAAAGTACGAGGCGATGTACTCTCGCGCAGCGTTCGCGTTCGCGGTCGGCGTTTGAGGCGTCTCTCGCGCGCCGCCGCGCGTCGCCGCCTCCCTCTTCTTCGAGGCTCGCAATTTCGCATCCAACATCCGCGCGTCCGACGTCGTCTGTTCCAACGCCTTTTCCAATCTCTCCCGCATCTCGATCGATTCGCGTCTCGACTTGGCCTCGCTCGCCGCGAGCTCGCGACCGAGTTCGCTCACCCGCGTCTGCAGCGTCATCCGCTCCGCGCTCGCCGCCGCCGCGCTCTTCATCGCCTCCACCTTCGCGCGCGCCAACTCCCGCGCCCCCGCCTCACATCGCGCCCGTTCCTCTCGCAACGTTTCACGAAGGCTTCGAATCTCTTCTCTCGTCGCCTCTTCCGCCTCCTCTCTCGCGCGTTTACGTTTCGCGCGCGTCGGCGTCGGCGTCGAAAATCGAGCTGGAAATTCCCGCCAAAATTGCATTTTAAAAATATTGCGCACCCTGAGCGGCGTCGCGCCGGACGTCGGCGTCGCCGGCGCGTCCGCGACCGCGCCGGCGCGACGATGGACGTTTTCTTTACCCCGCGCGCGCTCCGGCGAATCGAACCGATCGCCGTCGACGGGCGTGCGCGGCGCGCGATGATCGCGAGAACGCGCCGGCGTCGATGGATCCAACGTCTTCATCGGTGCGCGAGACGCGCACCGCGTCGCGCCCGGCGTCACCGGCGACGGCACAGACGGCGCGCGGTCGCGTCGAGTCGAGTCCACGGTGGTCATCGCGCGGCACCGCTCGCGTCGGCGAGTGAAGGCGTCGGATGGGCGTTTCATTCATTCGTGCGTTCATGCACGCGCGCATCTGTTGAGTTGGACGGATGTCCGCACACGCGCGCGCGCGCTCGCGCGCCGTGGTCCGCGCGAATCCACCCGACGACGACGTTATTTTCCCGTCGTCATGTCGCGCGTGGATGCGCGTAAACGCGCGCGCGATGACGATGAGTCGTACGCCGCCGCCGCCGCCGACCAACCCCAGAGACGACTCGAAAACGACAAGTTCGAGGCGTATTACCGCGAGCAGGGGGTGTGTCGATCCGAGGAGGATTTCCGAGCGATGATGGCGCGCTTTCGCGAGCCGTTACCGCTGACGTTTCGCGTGAACGCGAGCGGGAGATTGGTCGGGGCGACGATGCGCAGACTCGAGGGCGAGGTGTTGCCGGCGCTGTCCCGCGAGCGGGGAATGAAGCCGCCGAAGTGCGTCGCGTGGTATCCGAATCGCATGAGTTGGCAGATTGATGTGTCGCAGAGCGCGTCGTTGAAACAGAGCGAGTCCGAGGCGGTGTTGCGTTTACACTCGTTTTTGAAGAGCGCGGGCGAGACGGGGGCGCTCACGAGGCAAGAGCTCGTCTCGATGATTCCGCCGTTGTTTTTAGAGGTGAAGCCGAAACACAGAGTGATGGACATGTGCGCGGCGCCCGGATCGAAGACGTCGCAATTGTTGGAGATGTTGCACGCGGCGTCGGGGGAGGCGACGCCGAGAGGGGTGGTGGTGGCGAACGACGCGTCGTTGCAACGCGCCAATCTGTTGACGCATCAATGCAAAAGGAGTCACAGTCCGGCGCTCATCGTGACGAATCATCAGGCGCAGTTGTGGCCAATTCTGTACGATGGGAAAAAGGGTAAGAAGTTGCGGTTCGATCGAATCCTCGCGGACGTGCCGTGCAGTGGGGACGGAACGTTGCGGAAATCACCGGATTTGTGGAAAAAGTGGAACGCCTCGAGCGGCGTCGATTTACACTCGCTTCAGCTCGAGATTGCGACGCACGCGCTTCGTTTGCTCGAAGTCGGTGGACGGTTGGTGTACTCGACGTGTTCGTTGAATCCGTTGGAGAACGAATCCGTCGTCGCGGCGCTGTTGAAACGCGCCAAGGGATCGGTGGAGCTCGTCGACGTGTCGAAGAGTTTGCCCGAGCTCAAACGGCGACCGGGGATGAAAAAGTGGAAAGTCGGCGACGTGTTCGCGTGGCACAACTCGTTCGAGGAGACCGGGAAGAAGCGTCAGAAGACGATCGCGAAGACGATGTTTTGGGAACCGTCGTACGAGTCGTTACCGCTCGAACGGTGCGTGCGCGTGTTTCCGCATCTCGACGACACGGGCGGGTTTTTCATCACCGTCTTTCAAAAGACGAGCGAGTTACCGGACGAGATGGAGGCGACGCCGCGCGTGGACGCAAACACGGCGTATAGAATGGAACGCGCGAACGCGGAGTGGAACGAAAAGAAACGCGTGGCGCCGGTGATGAAGGTGGAGGATCGCGGCATCGTCGAGAGCATCAACAAGCACTACGGCGTTCGATCCGGTTTCGATTTAGGCGAGGCGCTCATGACTCGTCAACACTCCGATCTTCCGGGCGTATCTCCGAAACGTTTATACTATTTATCCGAGGGCGCGCGGAAAATTTTGACGGCGCCTAACAAGGATGGAAGAAACGCGGGGTTACAAGTCGTCGCGTGCGGCGTGCGCTCGTTCGAGCGTCAAATTGTCGATGGCGTCGCGTGCGCGTACAGACTCACGCAAGAGGGTCTGAATTCCGCGCTACCACACCTCAAGAAACAAATCGTGCACGTTCGTGCGAACGAACTCGAAAGGATTCTCGCGCGACAACAGGACGAACCGAGCGCGAGATCGTCCGCCGCGCGATCGAGCGCCGACGCCGTTCCCGAAGAGATTTCGCACGCAAAGTCCATCGAAAACTTGAGAAAAGTGTCAGACGGGTGCGTGATTCTCATCCCGAAGGCAAAAAGTGACGACGTCGCGCACGAAGCGAGCGCGCTCGCATGCGTCGCATGGCTCGGTCACGGACCGAAAGGAAAATCTCTCTCCGTGTTGGCGAGCATCGCCGCCGGCGGACAGTTGTTGTATCAGCTTCGCGATTGCATGTCGCGAGGGACCGTCGTCTCGTAGAAACGGAATCTTCTTTCTTGAAACGATGTGTAACATCACAATTTGAAGTGTAAAACGTACAGTGCGGTCGAGTGAAACGGACATCTCGTCATCATCGATGGTCTTGGAAAAAGGTTTGGCGATGTGGTACGTTCACCCTCGCGCGCGTCCGCGTCCAAACCCGCGCGCACCGGCGGTTCGCAGCGTCCTCGACCGCGTCGGATTCGCGCGACCAAACCTCGGGCTCGCGAGTAATTTTCGTCGCATCGGTTCCGGCGCGGGCGCGGGCGCGGTCTCGGGACTCGGCGCGGGCGCGGCGTCCTCGTAATCGACGTCGTCGTCGTCGTCCTCCGTGATTTCAGCCTCAAAGGACAAATCCCCGTCCGGTTCCACGCGCACTTTGATCGTGTCGCAATCGAATCCGGTCTCCTCGCGACTTTCATCGCTCAGACCGCACACGTAATCGGCCGGCGCCCCGGGATACGGCTCTTCGTTCGCGCACGCCGCGGGATTCGAGAATTCGCACACGCTCACGTCGACGAAACTCCCGTTCTCATCCGACGACCTCGTTCCCATGTACGATTCCGGCAAAAACACCCCGACGTCCACCATCGATCCCGAAAACGTCGGCACGACGATGGCCCCCGCCCCCGCGATCGGTTCTCCGCTCGTCGCGTTCGTCATGGTGAACTCATAACTCTCGAGTTTCTCGTAAAAGTCAGCCATCATGTCCTCCTTCGTATCGTCGTCATCCTTCATCGGCGCCGGTCTCGACGCCTCCGTCCCGCGCATCAAAACGCTCGACACCATCGTCATCACCACGAGAAATTTCACGTCCATCGAACGCGCGTCGAGTCTCGAAAACGTCGCGAAATGTGAACGAGCGCATAAAGTGCACACGGTGGTCGTCCCACGCGTCCCCACACCGCGACCCATGGGGACGCGCGCGCGGCGCGCGGTGGCGCCACCGCGCGCGACCCATGGGGACGCGCGCGCGAGACGCGCGACGAGATGCATCCCTCGCGCCGGTCGCGACGCCGGTCGACGTCGAGACGTGTGGCTCGACACCGATTCGCTCGAGTGCGTCGCCGTGGCCTCGGAGCGTAATCTCACGCACACGCTCATCGCGCGCGATGACGCGCGCGCGATGATGTTTTCGCGCGCGTGCGCGGTGGACGTGTTACGCGTTCGTGGGTCCACGGGGGAGGTCGTGGACGCGAACGGGGAGGCGCGTGGGGAGATGATGAGGATATCGACGCCGGAGGATTGCGCGGGGGCGAGCGCGCGCGCGCGCGAGGCGCGAGGCGTCGTCGTCATGGAGGCGGTCGACGGTGCGTGGTCGGTGATACCGGCGGAGAATTTGGTCGCGGCGTTCGCTGGGAACGAGGATGGGACGTTGTTGGCGTCGGTGGGAGACGCGGCGGAGGCGCGCGTGATGTTGGAGGCGTTGGAGACGGGGGTCGACGGAGTGGTGTTGCGCACGAACGATCCGAACGAAGTGCGCGCGTTGGACGCGATGATGCGCGAATATTTTGGTGGTGAGTGCGCAGAAAAGATATCCTTGGTGGGCGCGCGCGTGACCGGGGTGTCGCGCGTCGGCGCGGGCGATCGGTGCGCGGTGGACGCGTGCGTTAATTTTTCGCCGGGCGAGGGAATGTTGGTGGGCTCCTTCGCGAGCGGTTTATTTCTCGTGCACGCGGAAAACGTCGAGTGTGGATACGTCAACACGCGTCCGTTTCGCGTCAACGCCGGTCCGACGGCGAGTTACTGTCGCGCGCCGGGCGGGAAGACGAATTATTTATCCGAGTTGCGCGCGGGGAGCGAAATTCTCGTCGTCGACTCGAGCGGCCGCGCGCGCGTCGCCAACGTCGCTCGCGTCAAGATGGAGCGTCGCTCGCTCGTCATGATCGAGGCTGAACACCCAGACGTCCCCGGAACGCTCGCCGTGCTCCTTCAAAACGCCGAAACCTGTCGTCTCGTGCGTCCGAACGGAGAGCACGTCTCCGTCTCCGAACTCGTCGCCGGCGACGAGGTCCTCGTCGCGCTCGACCGCGTCGCTCGGCACACCGGCGTCGCCGTCGACGAGGACGCCTGGCTAGAGCGCTGACACGTGTAATTTGAGTATCGTTTGATCGCCCGCTCAGCGTCCCGAGGACGAATCCCGCTCGTCTTCGGCGTCCCGAGGAGTCGCGCCTCTACGTCCCAACGGTTTCTCCGTCCGAATCGTCACACCGCGTCGACGCGCGCGCGCGCACGCGCGTCTGTACGCATCACGAACGCTCAACGACGCTCGTCGGTCGTCCCACCGTCTCTCGACGCGCGAGATGCGCGCGCACGACGCCGCGAACTCGCGATAACCGTTCGATTGGCCCGCGGCTCAAACGGATGACGACGCGTCTCCCGGCGCGCGCGCTCGTCGCGCTGGTGGTTTTCGTCGCGGTACGCGCCCCCGGGGTCATCGCGCAGACGTGTGCGGCCGGGGAGTACGTCTCGGACGGCGCGTGCGCGGATTGCGGGCCCGGGACGAAGAGCGCGGGCGGCGCGGCGACGGCGTGCGAGCCGTGCGCCGTCGGAACCTATCAAGACGAGAGCGGGCAGAGTTCGTGTAAGAGTTGCCCGGTGGCGAATTTGTGTCCGGTGACCGGACTGACCGCCCCGCGGGCGTGTGAGTTGGGGAAATACAAGGGTTGGGCCGTCAAGGAGAACTCGGTGGCGTTTAGCGTTCCGTACGACGCCGCCGAGACGCTTCGTCAGCCCACCGCGGACGCCTCGGTCAGTGATTGTGTAGATTGTCCCACGGGATATTACTGTCCCGCGGATTCCTCGGCGCCGCATTTGTGTCCCGCCGGAACGACGTCGACGCTGGGGCAAACGGAGTGTCAAGTATGTTCTCCCGGGTACAAGTGTCCGACGCCGTTACCGGTGTCGACGACGGCGTGCGTCGCGGGAACGTTCAGCGTCGGTAATCAAACGGCGTGTACGGCCTGTTCACCGGGTCGGTACTGCACCGATACCACGCAAAACGTGCAGCATGATTGTCAATTGGGGTACTTTAGTCTCGGTGGCACGGTGAGCGCGTGCACCGAGTGCGCCGAGGGCTTTGAATGTCCCGCGACGGATGGATCGAGAAACGCCGCGTGCGGCTTGGGAAGTTTCAGCGATGGCGCGCAGACGCTGTGCACGCCGTGTCCGCCCGGGAAGTATTGCGATGACGTCACGTCTTCGACGGCGCAATACGACTGCGTGGCGGGCACGTTTAGCTCTGGGAGTCGCAGCGCGTGCGACGCGTGTCCCGCCGGGACTTTCGGAACGACGACGGCGGCGATATCCGAGGACGATTGCACCAAGTGCCCGAGAGGTACGTACGGCACGACGACCGGGAACGACAACATCGAGGCGTGCGCGCCGTGTCCGGTGGACACGCAGTGTCCGAATCTCGGCACGGTCGAGCCCGAGGCGTGCGCGGGGAGCACGAGCACGTACGGCGAGGTGGGACAGATTACGTGCGGCCAAGCGCCGCCCTCGCCGCCGCCGCCGCCGTCACCGCCTCCACCGCCACCGTCACCGCCTCCACCGGCGCCGCCGCCCTTAAATGCAACCGTGAGCGCGCCCGAGCTCAGTCTTCGCGTTCAAGGAAACGTGTCGCAATGGTCCGAGGCGAAGGCGACAACCTTTCAAGCGGGCATCGCGGCCGCGCTCGCCGACGGCACGACGGCGGACGACATTGAAATCGTCGGCGTGAGACAAGGGTCGGTGATCGTCACGTTCAAGATTATCTCGACGGCGATGTTACCGCCGACGTACGGCGGCGCCTGGAATCAAACGTACCTGACGACGGCAACGACGAGACTCTCGAGCGCGATATCCGCCAACACGCTCAACGTGGGCGCGACCGTGCTCGGCTCGTTGTCGTTGGATTGTGCACCCGGTTCGTACGTGTCGTCGGCGCCCTCGGCGGCGGTTCGAGTGTGCGCTCTTTGCGACGTCGGGACATACTCGGTGGGAAAGAACGCGCAGAGCTGCGCGTCGTGCGCCGTCGGCACCGCCTCACCGTATCGAGGCACGTCGTTCTGCGACGCGTGCGCTCCTGGATCCGTCGCACCCGCCCTGGGGTCGAACGAGTGCGCGCTGTGTCCGCGCGGTACCATTCAACCCGCGACGGGGATGCCGTCGTGCGCGCAGTGCGAGGACAACTTTTTCGCGAGCTCGTTCGGGTCCATCGAGTGCGTCCCTTGTCCAGCCGGGTTCGTGAGCGGGGCACCGGCGTGGGTCGGCGAAACACCGCGCATGCGCGCCGAGGGCGTGCTCAGCGTCGAGGTTCAGGAGGCGATCGACGGCGTGCGATGCATACCGGACGGGACGTACACGGTGCCGGCGCCGACTCCGGCGCCGCTGGGCGAACGCGAGGCGGATTCGACGTCTTGGACGGTCGGTGCGATCGCCATGTGCGCATACCTGATCGTACTGTACGTTCTCTCTCGCCGAATTTGGGTCAAGGAAAAGCTCACCCTTCGCTTTGCCGAAAACGACACGTTTCTCGACTCCATCGCGCCGGCGATGGAAAACACCTTGGCGACGCGCGGCACGTTGAAAGACTTTGAAGAGGACGACTTGCGATTCGCCATAGGGTGCTTCAAGCGAGGCGACGTGAGGGAAGCGGATGCCGTGCTCACGAAAATCGCCGAGCGCAATCCAAACCATCCGAATGTCATGCACGGACTCGCCGTCGTGCGCGCCATGGCTGGCGACACCAAGTACGCGCACGCCTTTGCGCAGCGCAGCGTCAGTCTGGGTGAGACGTCCCAGCGACAAATCACGCTCGCAAACGTCTTGTTGGCTCGAGGTAAGATTGAGAAAGGAATCGCAGTGTATTCCATGGCGATTCGTCGCGATCCAGTGAGCGCCGTGGGACACTTCAACGTCGGAAACGCGCACTTCATCTCCGGCGACTACGCCAACGCCAGGTCGAGCTACCTCGCGGCGCTCGATCGCGAGCCGCATTATTTCAAAGCGCTGTACAACATCAGTCTCGTCCTGGATAAGATCGGTAACGTCGGTGAAGCCAAGGAGTGGATGAAACGGGCGATCGATATACGACCGAATGATATTCGCGCCGTGTACGCGCTCGCGCTCTTGTACCTCAAACTCGGCGATTGGAAAAAGTCAGAGTATCACTTCAACTACGCGCTGAAGATTGACGCGAAACACTCGTCGTCGCACGTAAAACTCGGGAACATCGCCTTCAGGCGCGGAGATTTCCTTCGCGCCGGTTCGAATTATCTCACCGCGCTTGAGTTGGATCCCGCAAACGTGGAGGCGTTGACGAATATGGCCATGCTCGATTGGTGCAAGGGATCGCTGACGGCGTGCAATGAACACTTGAGATTGGCGCTGACCTTCGACCAGCGGTATTATCCCGCGCTTTACAATCTCGCCGTCACCCGCTTGTCGCAGGGACGCGTCGAGGAGTGTCTCAAGTATTATCAGCGCGCGAAGGCGTGCGCGGACGCCTCGGCGTTGGCCAAGACGCAAATGTTCAATCTCAGCGTTGCCCTCGCTGACCTGGACGAAATAGACGATGCCGACGTTCCCGATGAATTCACGCCGAGCACGCTCGAACACCAGCTCTTGAAGGCGGCGTTGACGAAGATTCGACCGGCGGACGACGGGAAGAGTTCGCAGCTCGCGCCGACGGCGAAGAAATCGAGACATAAACCCGTCTCCATACCGGCGCAGGTCGAGAACACGAACCAATCGGCGCATTCGAAGACGAAGGTTCCGCGAGACACGCAACGCAAGTACAGCTCGCTAGTGTTCATCTCGGAAGCGGTGAAGTTCCCGGCGAGACTCGAGGCGTGCGCCCGCGAAGACACGTGCGTCATCATTTACGAGAGCGATCTCAACAGCGTAATACTGTGCCGTAAGCTCATCGCAAAGGCGAGAGAACGAATCTCCAACACGAATGGCTTACAGCCCGTCGACCGCATCGCCATCGTCGCGCCGACGTCCGTGGGAAGCGTGCGTTTAGGAGACGACGTCGCGATTGATTTGCGCACGGTGGAGCAACACGGCGACGTCGCGTACTTTTTGGCGGGGCTCAACGAAATGCTCGGTTCGCATCAGTGGCGAGGCAAATCGCTCGATTTCCTCACTTTGAGTTACGCCGACGAGGTGAATGTGAATTTACTTCGCGCGATAAAATACGAGCACAGATTTGATTGCGAAGTGTCGTGCTCCGACAAGATGGAGTCTCCGGATACGTACGCGCTCACCGAGGATCAGATTCAGAGCACGCGCGGCGCCGCGGGCGGCGCGTTGGCTTGTTTGAACTATTTCGACGTATCGCTCTTGGCGTCGTGGGCCAAACTCCCGCAGCATCCACCGCGTCACCGCGTCGTGTCATCGTCGGAGGGCGGTTTAGTCACCATTTGCGGTGAGGACGGAGGCGAAGAGGAGCGTACGCGCATGTCTTGGCGAACCGCGGCGAAAACCGTCATCGCGTTTTCGTCGGCGTCGACGACGACGATGGAGAAGATTGACATCTCGCCGCCGCCGCCGACGCTCGCGCCGTCCGAAGAGGAGCTCGTGAGAATGCGCCCCGCGAGAAGTCTCGCTCTGGTGCGCTCAAAATCTCTCGTGAACACGGTGGACGTCGAACTCATGACGTCCATGCGCGTCGCCAAGTTCCACAGTCGACCGACGCAACTCTTCTTTTGCAAGGAGATCGCGCTCGAGCTCGGTATCAGCGATGAACGCGTGCGCGTGGTGAGCTCGGATGAGTCGGCGTCGACAATTACCATTCGCGTCAGCGAACGAAAAGACGGCGCCGACGGCGGGCCTTCGCTGACGCACATGGTGGAAATGTTACAATCGTCCATCGCCGCCGGTTCGTTCGTCATCGACGACGCGTTCGGCGAGGTTGATTTCATGGGCGTGTTCTGGCCGCAAGAGGACGCCGACGAGAGCGCCGACGAAATTTCGAGCGCGGAGGAGGACACGCGCACGTCACACGATGAAAACGCGACGCCGTCCGTCGACGCCGCGAACACGAATGCGTCGGGCACGCAGATGTTTGACGAATACGACATCTCCGATGTCGCCGGTAAAGTCTCGTACGCGACAGACGCGCGCGCCAAGGTTTCGTCTTCGGCGGCGGCGGCGGCGATGGAACCCACCGTCGTGCGAGACCTTCCGATGCCCTCCGCGCCGAAGAAAAATTTCGCTGAGATCGAGTACAACGATGCGGAGACGTCGTGCGGTCAATCCTCGCGCTGGGACCTCGACGCCAACATTACGAATTTGCGAAAGTTGGAGCGAACGGGAATTTGGGATTTGGGCGACGACTAGACACCCTAGACACTTCACTTTTCTATGACACTAGTACGATTTCCGAAGGCCCTCACCGGTCCGCCATTTCCTTCCTTCTCTTCACTCGCGCGCGCTCATCGTCCACGTCGAATCCCGTCGCGTCCTTGAGCTCCGCCTTGACCCAATCGACGTCCGCCCCGGGCGTCGTCTTTAACGCCTCGTCCAAATTTTGTAGCGCCAACTTATACCCCAAACTCACCTGCGCGGGCGTCCCCGTCACCTCGATCGCGCGCACCACCGCGTGTTCATTCCCTTCGTGCACCTTATCGACGTCCGCTATCACAATCTTACACTTTGACACGCCCTCTATTTTCTTGGCGTTGCCTCGCCCTCGACCCAAAAACGCGCCCAAAAACGCGCGCGGACAATAAAACTTCTTCGACGTTTGATTCTTCGTCTCTCGCACCAGCGCCTCGATCAACTCGACGCATCTCTGCACGCACTCCGGCGGTCCAACGATGGACACCCGTCTCTCCTCGCGGTCATCCACGGGATGATCCGCGTCGTCGTCGACGACGTCGTCGTCCACCGCCACCCGCGCGCCCGTCGCGCGCACGCTCTCCCCCACCCCGTTCCCCTCGCTCGAAGTCAACCGAACCGCCACGCGATGTTCGACGAATCGAATCTTACGCGCGTCGACGCGTATCGTCGCCGCCCGTCGGTCGTACTCCTCTTCCTCCTCGCCGTCGGTTCGTTTCGTCCCGCCGCCGCCGCCGCCGTAATACGAATTCCCCGCGCGATCCTCCATGGACGCCTCCACCGCGCTCGCCATGTCCGGACGCACGCGTCTTCGCGCGACGAGCGCGGAGACACCGCACGCGGACGCACCGTCGTCCAACGCGGCGAGAACGTCGGACGCGCGCGGGACTGAATGATGTTCGAAATCATTCATCCCACGACGGTGGGAAGACGCCTCCTCGACCACCTCGACGCGTTCGCGCGTCTCCGTCTCCGTCTCCGTCTCCGTCTCCTCGTCCTCGTCCTCGCTCGACGACGACGCGGACGCGTTCGCGGCGTCGAAGAAACTCATCCCGAAAGCGTCAAAGTCTGACGTCCCGAAAACGAATGAAATCCGACGACGACGACGAGGCCGACGACGAGGCCGAGGCCGAGACCGCGGGCGAGCTCGATGACCTCGCGCGACCGCTCCTCGACGCCTCCTCGTCCTCGTCCGCGTCCTCGTCGTCGAGCGACGTCTCGGAGTTTGTGGCTTTCTCGAGCTCGATTTCTCGAGGACACGCGCTCGTCGCCGTCGCCGCGCTCGGCGCCCCGCTCTCGGCGCAGTACCTCTCGACGGCGATGTCGGTGAGCTTTCAATTGTACATGATCTCATCGCGGGCGAGGAGAGGGGAGGCGGAGGAGGCGCTCGCCGCGTTCGGGCTCGCCGGCGTGGCGTGCTCGTTGACGGCGCACTGCGCGCTGTGGGGACTCGGATCCGGCGCGGATACGCTCGTGACGCAGGCGTACGGTCGAAACGACTCGCGAGCGGTCGGGAGAACGTTTGTGCGGTGCGTGGCGGTGCTGTGGTGCGTGGCGTGTGCGCCGGGGACGGCGCTGTTTTGGCGGAGCGGGACGCTCCTGCGCGCGCTCGGAACCGAGGCGACGACGAGCGATTCGACGGAGCGATTCGCGAGGATACGGTCGGTGGGGTTGTTCGCGCAGGCGGTGACGTGCGCGAGTCTGAAGACGATGATGGCGACGCGGTGTACGCGGAGAGTGGCGGTGTTGAGCGGTTTGACGACGCCGCTGAAATTTCTGGCGCCGTGGGTCTTCGTGCGCGCGTTCGCGAGACGAGGCGCGAGCGTCGTCGAAGGCGCGGCGTGGGCGCTGACGACGATCGATTTCGGGACGATGACGATGTACGTGACGGCGTTCGTGACGTCGAAGACGTGTCGCGACGCGATGCGAGAGGTTCGAGTGTTCGCGGACGCGTTTTCGGGTTGGGGCGCGTACCTCGCGTTGGCCGTGCCGGGATTATTCATGAACGCCATCGAGTGGTGGTCGTGGGATTTGAACACCGTTCTCGCGGGTCTGTGCGCGAAAGCGACGCTCGAGCTCGACGCGCAGACGTTCCTATCGAATACGTACTTGTTCTTTTATTCGGTCGCCTGTTTGTGGGCGCGAGGCGCGGCGACGGCGGTCGGAAACGCGCTGGGAGCGAAGAAACCAAACGAAGCGGCGACGTACGCGAGAGCGACCGTCGTTCTATCTCTCGGTGTCGCGCTCGTTGCGGGTGCGGTTTTCAGAGTCAACGCCGACGCGGTATTTTCGGCGTTTTCCAAGGACGCCGCCGTCGTCGCCAGGCTGAATGATTTGGTCGACATGCTCACCGCGTTCATCGTCCTCGACGCGGTGCAGGTGGCGCTCGGCGGCGTCATCGTCGGCGCCGGGTACCAGGTGGTGACGACGCCGATATTGGTCGTCGCCTACTGGGTCGTCGGTTTGCCTCTCGCGGCGTACCTCGCTGTCGGTCATCCGCAACTCGGTCTGAGAGGCATCTGGATCGGCATTCTCACGTCGAGCGCGATACACTTGACGTGGAACGTCGTCGTGTGTTTCGGCGGGAAATTCGGCGCGCCGTACGCGATTAAATGGCGCGAGGCGTGCGAAAAGGCGGCGGCGCGCGGCGACGCGGAAGACGACGACACGGCGACGGAGGACGAACCGGCGGTCGTTCCGTAGCGGGTACACGCGCGCGGTAGAGAGACGACATTCTAGTACGTAGTAGTAGTTTCTTCAATGCTCGAGATGAGATGCATGGACAAAATTCTAACGACTAACGCGCTTTGGACTTGGATTTGGATTTCCCATGTCCGGCGCTCTTTTGCTTTTGCTTTGGAAGTTTGAGCGGTTTGATGATCGAACCCGTCGGTTTCAAAACCTTCGGTGCATTGAGCTTGGAGAACATGCCCGACGTGTTGACATCTGGGCCGAGAGGTTGTCGCATCGACCCCTCGTACGTCGCCTTGCTCGCGTATCCGTGCGGGAGCGATTCCACGTTGAACTGCGCCGCTTTTTTATCAAACTTTTCGCTGATGACGACGTGCTTGAGCTTGGCGTCGCGACGATTCTTCAGCGCCTTGGCGCGTTCCGCCTTAACCTTCTTTTCGGCGTCTTGCATCCACTTCGGCGTGCGTTGTTCGCTCGCCCACGCGCCCCATCCCGGTAGGTTTTTCGGGACGTCTGTCTCCGGAAGCTCCGCGTCGACGTCGGCGAGCTTTTCCTTTTCGAATGCAGCCTCGATGTCGTCGTTGGCGAACGCGCGACGCATTAAATCTTCATTCGTCGCGCCGACGGAACGCTCCTCCTCGAGCATGACGACGGGTTCGTCTTCGTCCTCCTCGAGCTTTGGTGGCGCGACGCGTCTCGCCGCTTTTTCTCGCATGCGTCTCGCCGCGTTCGGAATTTCATCTATGGGTTTCGCTTTCGGCTGTTTCGGCGCGCTTTTCTTCTGCTTCTTCTTCTTCTTCGCCTCGGCCGCGATGCCGGTTTCGCCGTCGTCCGCGCGAGCGCGCTTCGCCGCCGACGTCGTCGCGCCGTCCGTCGCGCTCTTCGCTCTCGCCGTCATCGCCGCCCACTCCGCTCCGTCGCTCTCACTCTCGTTCTCGCTCTCGCCCGAGCCGTTCTCCATCTCATCGAGCTCATCGAGCAATCGCTGCGCCTCGGCGCGCGTCTCCGCTTTACGCTTCTCCATCGCGCGCGCCATGAAGGGTAATTTGAACAAACTCTCGTCGGCGCCGTCGACGGCGTCTTCGCCCTCCTCGATCGCCTTCAACGCCGCCGCTTTCGCCTTGAGTCGACGCTTACGCTCCGCGACCGGATCGTTCGCACTGTCGCCTCCATCATCGTCGTCGGATTCCGCATCCGTGCTCTCGTCGTCGTCGGCGCCGGCGCTCGTCGTCCCGCGGCGACCCTCGATTTTCTCCTTTAACCGTTGCCCGACTCGAAGTTGTTCCTGTAATTTCTCCCTCGTCCCCGCGAGATGCGCGATGCCCTTCTTGATGGCGCGCTTGGCCCACCTCGATGTGTTCTTGTGTCGCAACAGCATGCGCTCCTGCGCGCGAAGATACTCGCGTCTCTCCTCCGGCGTGTCGCCCTCGCCGGCTTGGAAATCCTCGTCGGCGTCGTCGCCGCCAACGATTTTCAACTCCCCCTTACGATTGTGTCGATGAAACGCCTTGGACTTGATCGCCTTTAACCGTTTCGCCTTTTGTTCGTGATAAAACAACACCGCGCGCATCTTGGCGAGCTTCGCCTGCCTCGCCTTGACGTCCTCGACGTCTAAATGGTTCATCTCCACCATTTCCCCGCGAACGACGTCCTTGGCGCTCGCGTGTCCCGCGTCGCTCAAAACTTTCGCGATTTCTTTTTCTAGGTCAGATTTCGGCGTGAAATCCGCGACGAGCGCGCCCAGGGTGTCTTTTCGCTGCATCTCGTTCCTCGCGGGTTCAAATTTTAACGTTCTCTTTTCACGATTTTCCTTGACGACGGCTTGGTATTTGGACACGTCTTTGCTCGTCTCGGCGTACGCCGCCTTGCGATCGATTCTCTCTTGAATCGGTCTCGCCAACGGTGCGTCCACGGCTTTCGTCTTGGCAATCTTCGCCAATCGTTTCGCCGTCTCCTTATCCACCGCACCGTCGCCCAGGGACGCCATGACATCCTTGAGCGTCAACGGCGCCTCGCCCTCGGCGAGTCGCATGGGAATCGCCATCGGGTTCTCGGGAACGCGTTCATTTTGTATCGGACGAAACCTCGGATCGAGACGCACGCCTCGGCGTTTACCGATGACTTCATCGAGCATGCGCACGCGACGCGCGTCGTCCTCCTCCTCCTCCTCGTCGCCGGAGAGCAAGTCTCTCGCGTCTTCCGCTTCGTCTTCGGCGGCGCGGCGCCTCGCCGGGACGCGCGCGCGCGTCGACGCCCTCGGTGTATCCTCCCCCTCGTCCTCATCACTATCCATCAACGCGTTCAAATCATCATCCTCCTCCCCCAACTCCCGACCGACACCCCTCTCACCGCGCGCGTCCTCCTCCTCACCGTCGAACGCGTCTTCCTCGTCGTCGCCCGCGGCGTCGTCGCCCGCGAACGCCTCCCCAAACCTCTCCTCATCCTCCTCGTTAAACGCCTCGTCCTCGTCGATCTCCTCGTCCTCGAATCCATCCGTCGCGCGCACGTCCTCGAACGCGTCCTCATCGCTCCTCGCGTCGCTCGTCTCGCTCGTCTCGTCGTCGTCATCGGCGCGCGCGCGTGGATGCATTCCTCGCGGTCGCGCGCCGCCGCCACCGCGCGCGCTCGGCGTGTCGTCGTCCGCGCGGTGGCGCGTCGGGTCGAGAGAGACGAGAGACGAGACGAGACGATGGGAAAAAATTCCCCGCGCGCGCGGGCGCGAACGGTGTCTCTCGAGAGAGGTCGCGCGAGGCGGGGAGCGTCGGAATGAGGATGACTGATGAAGTGTGCGTCTTTTGAGAATTACGGCTTCGCGGGATAGCGCGCGGGATAGCGCGCGGGATAGCGCGAGGTCGGGTAGTGCGCCGGGTAATACGAGCCGTTTGGATCGTGATCGATGATGTCGGTGTCGCACGCGCCGCCGTGGACGCAGACGACGCGAATGGTTTTGGCGCGGGTGGGCGTGAAGGCGCCGGCGCATTTGTGTCGACACTCGAGCGACGTCGACATCGCGGGGACGTCCTCGACGGTACCGATGACGACGGGCTCCTGTATCGCGACGGCGTGACAGGTTTCGTTGCGAGGGATGATTCGATCGCACGCGGCGAAGGATTCATCGCTGATGCAACGTTTGGTGGAGGACCACGCGTCGTCGGCGTCGCCGACGCATCCGTCGACGAGGGTGGCGTTGGAGAGCGCCCCGGTGACGCAGGCGGGTGCGGGACACATGGCGACGGCCAGGGTGTCGGCGTACGCGCGTGGGTCCCACGCATTGACGCGAAGGGCGTTCGTGAGGGCGGGTTTACTCACCACGGGGACGCCCGGACGAAGATTGATGTGACACTCGAGCGGGGCGCCGGCGTCGTATTCGCGCGTCACGGCGCCGTCGACATCCGTGTACCACGGACCCCAGTGCCCGCGATCGCCACCGTACGGCGCGGTGAAGGAGCAATTGCCGTCACCGTGACATCGACTGGACCAGGGCGAACCGGCGTAGTACGCGCTCGAGGGCACGCGTCCATTCGCTCCGGGGACGGCGACGACGGAGAGTCGCGCGCCGGAGAGTTTCAATTCGCCCGCGGCGACGTGCACCGCGCGCATCTTGTAGTGACACGCCGTCATCTTTTCACCGTTATCGTCCACGTTGAACGGGTGATCTCGAGTCATGCGTCTGAATTCTGGCAGACTGACAAAGAGACACGTCTCCTCCTCCACCGGCGTCGACGGGTGCGACGCCGTGACGAAGACGACGCTTCGCTCATTCGCCGGGTACGCGCCGAAATCTCGAAACAATCCGTGCGCCGCGCGCAACCCCTGCGCCAGGGGCACGCTCTTCCCACAACACGCCCCGGTATCGTTACGCAACGCCTCCAAACGCGCGTGGAAACTATCGCTCGTGTGTTGTTGAAGCGGAATGTAACTCGTGTACGCGTCGCACACGTACGGATTGCTCGAACCGGGTAATAAAATCAACCCCACGCGCGAGTTGGTGCCCTCGATGGTGCAATACAGATCGTGGAGCATGTCGATCATCTTCCCGTAAAATATCTCTTCACCCACGGCGTCGCTGGCGTCGACGAGAATGATGATGTCTCGACCGCCAGAGCTCGAACACAACGGCGCCTCGTAGGTATTCGCCGCGTCGCCGACGCGTCTCGAGCACCACGCGTTCGCGGGCACGCTCGATCGATCGGGTCTCGTGAGCGTCGACCATTTATACGCCTCGGCGGACGTGCAGATTCGAGGATGATTCGCCGCGACGTGTCCCAAGACGATGTTCGATGGCGACGGCGGCGCCGACGGCGGCGGCGGCGGCGGCGAGACGGCGGGACGCGTGCGCGCCTCCAAGACGCGCTGCACGGCGCCGTATCGCACGTACACGGCGCGTCGGGCGCCCGGCGCCTCGGCGGCACGAACGATGATTTGCACGTGATGACCGTTCGCCACGAAGACGGGAAGCGTCGCGCGCCTATCAAAGTTGACGTACACGTGACACCAGGACGGAATCGTCGTCGCCGCGTCGAGAGATTCGCCATTTTCCAAAAACGTCAAGTGGAGCGTTTGATTCGACGGTGAGAGTCCGACGATGGTCTTCGGCGTCGAGAACATTTTCACCGTTTGCTCGGCGCTGAGCGTGACGTTGAGGTACTGGATCTCGCTCGGCGGCGGCGGCGGCGACGGCGGCGGCGGCGGCGACGGCGGCGACGGCGGACGCGGCGGCGGCGGATGCGGCGGCGACGCGGGAGGCGCCGGTGGAACACCCGGTGGCGGTGGCGTCGTTAAGCCCGATGGGTACGCGTCCGATGGGTACGCGTCCGATGACGTCGCCGGTGCCGTCGATGAGTTGCTCGGTTCGGCGTTTGTCGCGTTTGTCGCGTTCAGGACGCTCGGCGGCGGCGCGTCGTCGTCGTACGAACCGTCGCTCGCGGGCGGTGCGTCGTCCAAACTCTGCGTCGACGCGTTTGGCGTCGGTGTGAACGCGCTCAGCGGCGCCGGGTCCGTCGCCGGCGTCAGCGGCGGTGGCGACGGTGGATGCGGCGCGCCCGCTGGCGGCGGCGACGGCGGCGGCGACGGCGGCGGCGAAGAAGGCAACGCTTCGGGCGTACCGTCCAAATACGATCCGTCGTCGGCGTCCGCCGACGGTTGAGGCGTCGGCGTGGCGCTCGCCGACGCTTGTGGCGTGGCGCTCGCGCTCGGCT